>Ga0224506_10000465_pt1 | contig 34773 bp, 37 predicted proteins | sample SF_Jan12_sed_USG_2_FD_169108 | JGI IMG/M metagenome (GOLD analysis project Ga0224506, IMG submission 169108) | Sediment microbial communities from San Francisco Bay, California, United States - SF_Jan12_sed_USGS_8_1 | ecosystem: Environmental > Aquatic > Marine > Sediment | place: USA... | reverse complement strand
CAACGCACTGTCCACAACCATCACATCGAGTCATATATACAAAAGTAGGCATAATATATTCTCTCTTTCTTAAATAATTGTTATTAGATTAATATTAGTAATGGTTTGGTGCTTCACGTCTGATACCAGCACCCATATTTTCTGGGTTTTTACCCATGTATTCTGGGATATCAGGGAATTTTGCATGTACTTCAGCTGAAGACAAGTCCCAGTCTTTTGGCAAGTTCAATGCGCCACCGTCTGCATGTGCAACACGTTTTTGGAATGCTGCAGCAGGCTTAAAGAACATATGTGCAAACTTAGACCACAGAACCGTTGAAAAAAGGAATGTAGTTGAAAGAATAAACAGGCCGAAAAACAGAGTTGTTGAACCCATATCACTTACTTTACCGCCTTTAGACTGCAGGTAAGACCAGATCAGACCAAACGTTACCATTAACAGCAAAGAAACAATGAACATGTCCGCTTTACGCAGCTGATACCATCTGACACCTTCTGAATTCACATCAACACGAATGAAGAACCAGAACCAGTAACCACCTACAGCCAGCATCAGCGCACCGATGTGCCAAATTTGAGCAGTTAAAGCACTTGTTGAAACTTCAAAGATCATAAGTACGGTTGTCGCCACAAAAAGAATGAAACCATACATGCTTAGCAGATGAGATATTCTACGCTTTGGATTGGCAAACTCACCTGAAGTTAATACTTCGTTTGCTAGAGTGGCAACTGCAAGCCCGGCTTTTTCACCACTGCTTACTGTACGCTTTGCGTTTTTTGCATTTTTTGCAGAATCCATGAAAAAGTACTTCGCACTTTTCTTATGCATCATATCGAGTATTGTGCCGCCAGCGACCAATAGTGCCATTAAGATGATATATATCTGCATTACATCTGTTGAAATTAATGCCGAAAGTTCAGCAAAAGGATTGTTCGTGAACATTTGATTCCCCTAAAATATTTTTGTTATAAGATTATATACGCTAAATTTATTAGCCGTCGAATATAGAAAATTTATCACCCTATATATTAATTCCACGCCTCGCAAATTCACTTCTAGTCTTTAAAATCAGGCCCCGAAATATTGAGATAGCTCGTTGCAACCGGGCATCGAATATAACCACAATTATTGATCATTGGCAACGAAATAACTTGTCCAATATAAAAAGATTTTAATCTATCGACGCACATCAAGAATGAATTAATTTAATAATATTATTATTAGCTAATGTAGATTGTATATACAAGGTTGTAATAAAAAATTTAACCCAACAGGGCATTGAGTGACTTATTACCGACACACATTTCATTTACCCCTTCATTATTGTTACAGTCTGCTAAAACAGCATCATATTTTATGAGGCTCTTATCTTTTCGCAGTATTCTATTTTTATAGTATGCTAAGGCCAGCACTCTCCCGCCACAGTCTAAAAAATTAGCGCTATCCATAAGTCTGTATATATTTATTAGCCACGCATTTTAAATACGACACTAACTTGCTTTACCCGTCATTTCTATCATCTCAGAAACTTCAAGTGTGCCATTGATCTCCAGGAAGGGACAGGATTGTGCCACCTTTAATGCCTCATCCATCGACGGCATTTTAATAATACTCATTCCCGACATTGCTGATGTGGTGCCGGGCTCAATTGTGCTGTCTGTATGCACAGTATGCGTATCCTTAAACGGAATCGCTGGGCTGACGACAGCATCACCCAATGAAGCAAGCCACTGTTGATACTTACTGAAATGTTTCTGCCCTTCTTCCGGGTTTGCCGGGTACTCACCCCCCAGATAAATGAAAATATATTGCGGCATTACAAAAAACCTCATAAATTATTAAAAATACTGTCTGCTTCTGATCTTTTGGTTAGCACTTTATGAGTCACTGACCTCGCCCCATGTTAGCGCATTACGCTTTAATGCGTGCAACTAAATAAGCCTACAACAGTTCAACTGAAGTTTTTTCTATTCCTTAGATCCATCACAGATAATATACGCCGCTGTATATCACGCACCTGCTCATAGCCTGCTTTCCAGCAAACGAGCCATACAACTATTCATTAAGTAATCATATCTATTGAAGACTCTCTGACAACTAATAAACCTATGTTCACAATAAAAACATGCTGTCATCTTTAAGCCTTGCCAGTGACACTATAAAAATTATTTCACGCTCAACAGTAAATGATTTTTTTATCAGCTTGTTATTTCCATAAGCTTAAATCTAGTTGATTTAGCAGTGCAGCTGCTTTATTAAAACACGGCAACCAGCAGAGCATGGTACAATTCATTGTTAAATAACCAAGCACATAGAGAAAGAAGACCAGCAGTAATGAATGATTTTAGTCAGCATGATTCGTTAACTATTGCCATAATTTCAGACACCCATACAGTGCTGGATGAGCGTATTGCCAAGGTTATTAAACAAACCGACATCGCAGTCCATGCCGGTGATATTTGCTGCGCTTCGGTACTTGAAAAAATGCATCCAAAGCTGGGCTATGTTTTTGCGGTCTCTGGTAATAATGACCACCACACTATCTGGCCTGCCGAACAAAAGGAGATCGTTGAAGCGCTGCCAGATATCGCAGAAATTCATCTTCCCGGCGGCTTACTGGCAATAGAACACGGCCATGTTCATGGCCACCACCGGCCCAGCCATGAGTCTCTTCGTAAAGCCCACCCACAAGCCAAAGCCATTGTTTATGGACATACGCACTCTCAGGTTTGCGATACCGACCAGTCACCCTGGGTTATTAATCCTGGCGCTGCAGGTGCCACCCGTACCCGTGGCGGCCCGGCCTGCCTTGTACTGACCACTAATCTATCCGGTCACTGGAGCATAGAACCTTTTCGCTTTGCTGACACAGGCGTCTGACAGAAGTATACACCCCCTCAATAATCACGACGACAAGCAATCAAGCCCGTTATGCCGTCTCCGTGCTCACAACAAAGCCCTCTAAAACTATTCTGCACCAGTTCGGTTATTGTTTGATTATCCTCTCCTGAAATTTATGCCAGACACGGACAATAAAATCTTAAATTTGACTGTATCTTTGCGATATCTCTGAGTTACTTACGACGCAGATACGCCACTAAGCCCCATGTTAAAGAAAAACCTGACAAGCGGTCAGCGAAAGTTACTATTTTGTTAAAACAAGCCTGACTCACAATTTTTCTGCCCATGACGGGCTACATTATTGATCAGCCTATTAATAAAAGTTACAAACAATAAACAGGATTCAATAATGGAAATACAAAGCCAGCTTACAGACCATCAGCCATCAGGAGCAGACGCAAGGTTCCTGGCTGATGATACATTTCAGGTTAAAATACTTTTTTCTTCCGACGACCCTAAAGCATTAGGTAAAACATTCTCGTGCTCTTTACAAGATCTTTCCAAATCAGCCATTCAAATTAGCTCTGAGCAGCCTTTGACAGTAAAAAGCGTACTAGACTTGAGTATTTCGCTTAAAGACAGCAGGCAGAAATTTTTTGTTACCGGCGACATTAACTCATGCAAGCCTGGTTCAGGTGTAGCGCATACTATCGGCATTCAGTTAAAAAACAGGTCGGGCACCCCTACCGATCTTGAAAACTGGAAAACACTGCTAAAGAACATTAAATAAAACTAAAAAAACCGGGGCAACCCGGTTTTTTTTGCTGAAAATAAATCTAACCTACCAAATTTGCAATCACGATGAGTACCACTGTAATACCTACAAACACTGCGGCCGTGAGACCTAGATTCTTTACTGTATTTAGATCACTCATTTCCATACCAATACTCCTCTTGATAATAGGAATAAATTTTATCCCCGGCAAACCACCATTAACTTGACACAAATCAATAACCTTATTGTTTACATGGTATTGATTGATATTTACTATTGTAGCTGATAGTTTCTCGTTCACTTTTCCGCATAAACTATAAACAACAAAAGACTGATATTAATTTCCCAGACTATTTACTCGTTGCTAAAGATTTTTAACTTTCTACCGCTATATTGTGTGTTACCCGACCACTATAGTGATAACTATGCTAAAGAAAATAGCAGACATATTCATTCATAATGCCACTTGCGAGCCAACCGAACCTTCTGTACATGATTTTGCATCCGGCACGCTTGATAAATTACAAAAGAACAAGAGCCGGCTGCTTATAAAAGTAGATGATCACCCTCAGCTATTTCAGAGCATTATTCTTTCAAACAGTCGATTAAACAACATACTGATCATGGATGAATTATTTCCCCATACTGACATTGCCAGTATGGGGAAATCTGTGCTGAATTGTGAGTTACATGAAAACGGAGAAGTCACTTCCTTCTCTGCAGAAGTGATTAAAACAACCGAATACCAGAATTCACCCGCTCTTTTATTGTCATACCCTTCTTCTGTTAACTGTAGACAGCGAAGAAACAGCTACAGATTAGCACTGGAACCGGGCAAGCTTCTTTCAGCAAAATTGCACACAGATTATCATCCGCGATTAACAGGCATCGTAAAGGATATTTCATTGCAAGGCATACGCATTAATATTCAGGGCAACAACAGCCTCTCACTTAAGAAAGGCAGCGTTATAAAAGACTGCAGAATAGAGCTTGAAAACAAACAGACCGTTGACTGCCAGCTAACCGTACGTAGCAAACAACAATTTAACCGGCCTTATCGCTTTATTCAGATAGGTGCCGAAATTACAGGTATTCAGTTAATCGATAGCAATCTGCTGAGTAAGTTCGTCAATCAGCGACAACGTGAACAGTGCAAAACGAGGGCAATTCATCTGTTGTAAATAATCTCCCACTCTGCTAATAATAGGCCTCGATTTAGCCAACAAATACGCCACATAATAATGAAAAACAAAATCAATAATTTTATTATCCAAGCAGGCCCTATACGAAACATACTTTACATACTTGGTATCATCACTATCGTCCTAAAACCCGATAATAGCTCTGGCCTTAATCTCGAGGGACTGCAGTTTATTCCTACCCTGGTGTTGCCGGTAATTGCACCATTACTTATTACCGGATTTTTCCTCGATATGCTGATGTCGCGCATCTATGCTTCCGAACAGCCTGCTGAAATCAGACAAAAATTCAAAAACATATCAAGAATTGATTTATTAATGGCCAGCTTATTGCTGATTTTCTGGGTGCCCTATCTGCTATCAATGAGCTGAACCTGCGACAGCTATTTTAGATTAGGTTGCAATACTGCTAGTTTTTCTTCCGACAAATTAATACGCCCGCTAATACGCCAGCTTTTATCGGAAGGTTCAAGCAAAAGATTCCGGTTACCTTTTGGTACATCCGGTATATCACTCTGATAAAGCCCTTCTGCCGAACGAACAAGCAGTACGATAATATCGCGCTGGCTTTGTGTTGGATGGATAAAACTTAGCGATAACGCCGGATCATTCATATTACTGACAAACTGCACTTTAATCGTATTAGATTCTATCGACAGTTCAGCATCAAGATTCATATCACGTGCAAGCTGATCCCGCTGTAATGTTTGATTGATACCAAGACCTTGTTTGTAATAGTCATCGACCACCAGACCATCGTCACTACTAATTGCCAGATTAATCGTTATAATACCCGCTATAACGGCTGTCACTGGTGGTGTAATTACCATCCACACCATCCACTGTTTATACCAGGGTGTATTTTCATTTATCTCTTTATTCATACTCGTGATCATATCATTTACTCTAATACTTTGTGTTATTTAAAAACGGGCCCAAGAAAACGGCCATCCACTTCTATGGATATGGCATCATCGTCGAGAGCATTCAGATAAAAAATTAATTCTGTGCTCGCGGTTTTTAAATTATCAGGGTTCACCTGGATTCTGATCGGGTAAGTAACTACAGTACCGGCTTCAACCAGTATACCTTTCTTAGGTTTTTTTATACGCAGGTCTTCTATGCCACCGACTGCCAGTGAATAACGGTGATCTTTCAGATCCATATTCATTACTTTTAATGTATAGACATTTTCAATCAGCCCTTCATCTGTTTCACGATACAGGGAACTGCGGTCGCGGATGATATCCAGCCCCAGCGGTACACGCTGAGCGATAGAGCCAAGCAGAGCAATTGTAATAACCGACAACAATACTATATATATAGTAACGCGCGGCCTGAAAAAACTCTCCTTCTTGCCACTTAATGCATTTTCTGTTGTGTAGCTGACCAGGTTTTTCTCATAGCCCATTTTATCCATGACTTCATTACACACATCAACACAGGCTGCACAACCTATGCACTGATACTGTAATCCATCCCGGATATCTATACCCGTCGGGCAGACCTGCACACACAGGGAACAGTCTACGCAGGCACCCTTACCTTCTGCTTCATAATCAGCACCTTTTTTACGTGAGCCGCGTGGCTCCCCACGCTTCTCATCGTATGAAATAACCAGCGTGTTTTTATCAAACATCGCACTCTGAAAACGCGCATACGGGCACATGTACATACATACCTGTTCACGCATCCAGCCAGCGTTACCGTACGTTGCGAAACCATAGAAGATAATCCAGAAAAATTCCCACGGTCCAAGCTCAAAACTGAGTGTTCTCTCGGTCAGTTCTGTGATCGGGGTAAACCAGCCGACAAAAACAAATCCTGTCAGTAAAGAGAAGGCGAGCCAGAGAAAATGTTTGGTAAATTTCAGGCGAAACTTAGCCCAGCTCCAGCCGGCTTTATCCAGCTTCATCTGACTTGAGCGCGAACCTTCTACTTTTCTTTCAATCCACAGAAACGCTTCTGTCCAGACGGTTTGCGGGCAGGCATAACCACACCATACTCTGCCCGCCAGAGCGGTCACTAAAAACAATGCAATCGCCGCAATGATTAACAGTGCGGCCAGATAAATAAAATCCTGCGGCCAGAATATCCATTCAAAGATATAAAATTTACGCGCAGGTAAATCAAAAAGAATGGCTTGCCTGCCATTCCATTGTAAAAAAGGCCCGAGATAATAAATACCCAGTAGTACCAGCACCCCGGTAAACCGAAAACTGGCAAAAAGTCCGGTGACCTGACGCGGGTAAATTTTCTTACGCTTGGCATATACTTCTTCTACCGGCGTCATTTCAATTTGTTGCGTATTTTTCTCTGTCATTATTTTCTCAGGATTAAAGTATTTTTTTGCCTATCATTTTTTATCTACGACTTACTACAGGGCTTCAAAAAATAACAGGTCAATACACTATTGAGTGATGTCAGCAGCCAGAACAAAAAGAAACCAACTGAATAATAACCCATACGGCTGATATCCCAGCCACCAACACAACCTATCACTTCATCCGGATCGAACGCGGTAAAAAACAGGACAGTTGCAATTCCTGACACCACAAACGATGGCCAAAGGATAGCCACAAACCGCTGCACTTTCGGAACGCTATTATTTTTTCCAGGCATGATATCTCCATATAGCATCTTAGTAAAAAGGGGGGAATGTATTTTATTAACTTGTGCTCACTCCCCGGCCGGGGAGCGAACAACAAACACAGCTTTATTTAGACAGACTGTAAATATAAGCTGATAGCAGATGAACCTTGTCTTCGCCAAGGAAATCCCGGTGTGCTGGCATTACACCATTACGACCTTTAGTAATAGATTGCACTATATGACCTTTAGTCGAACCATAAAGCCAGGTTTTGTCAGTCAGATTAGGCGCACCGATATAGATATTACCTTTCGCATCGGCACCATGACATGCCACACACTGAGCATCAAACGTCGCTTTACCTGCTGCAGCTTTCACCTCATCCGCTTTACGACCACTGAGTGTCATCACATGATTGGTTACTTCTTCGATACCTTTCTCTCCAAGGTGAGCAAAGCTCGGCATTACACCACGTCGTCCGTCAAGAATACTGGCCTTGATTTGTTCAGGCTGACCGCCATAAATCCAGTCGTTGTCTGACAGATTTGGAAAACCTTGTGATCCACGCGCATCAGAACCATGACAGGTTGAACAGTATGTCATGAACAAACGACGACCGCTGTCCATTGCCATTTTATTACTGACCAGACTGTCTGCATCCTGTTTGGCATAACCTGAAAAGATCGGCCCATAGGTTTCATTTGCCGCTTTCATTTCCTCTTCATATTGGCCTGTCTGAGACCAGCCCGCAGTACCTTTATATGAACCCAGTCCCGGGTAGATGATAATATAAGCCAGACCAAACACGATGGTGATATAGAATAACCATAACCACCAGCGAGGCATCGGGTTATTTAATTCCTGCAAATCATCGTCCCAGGTATGCCCTGTTACATCCCCTTTAGCCGCCTCACCTTGTTTAGGCTTTGAGGCCCACCAGATAAGCCACACACAGCCAAATATATTGGCCAGCGCTATGACAATTACCCATCCACTCCAAAAATTACTCATGATTTATTCTCCGCGCCCTGTTTATTATCAGCACCTTCTTGTTGCAGGGATGATGCATGGATTTGCTCTTCTTTTTGATCGAATAGCGAGTTAGCCGCATTACTAAATTTCGACTTATTGTTTCGACTCCATGCCCAGGCCCAGATGCCGACAAATATAATCAGCAGCAGTACTGTATAAAATGATCTGAAATCTGCCATATCCATCTCAGTTATCTCCGTGTCTTCAGCGCTGTACCCAGTTCTTGCAGGTAAGCAATCAGCGCATCCATTTCAGTTTTGCCTTCGACTTCTGATTTTGCGTTAGCAATTTCTTCATCGGTATAAGGTAAACCTACTGTACGCAGGGCTCTCATTTTTGCAGCCGTACCGTCAGCATCTACCATCGCTGTTGCTAACCAGGGGAAGGATGGCATATTTGATTCAGGCACCACATCACGCGGATTCATTAAGTGCGCACGATGCCAGTCATCACTATAACGACCACCCACTCGATGTAAATCCGGACCGGTACGTTTTGATCCCCACTGAAACGGGTGATCGTAAACATATTCACCGGCTACCGAGTAATGACCATAACGTTCCGTTTCAGCACGGAAAGGACGGATCATTTGTGAATGGCAGTTATAACAACCCTCACGAATGTAGATATCACGACCTTCAACACGCAGTGCCGAATACGGCTTCAAGCCCTCAACCGGCTCAGTGGTTTCCTGCAAGAAGAATAACGGCACGATTTCAGCCAGTCCGCCAAAACTGATAACGATTACAATCAGGATCGCCATCAGACCTATATTTTTTTCAACTACTTCATGACTCATGTCTGATCTCCTTAGGCTGTTTGCACAGCAGGTTCATTTGATTTGTGCCCTGCAATGGTTCTGTATACGTTGTATGCCATGATCAGCATACCGGCGAAGAACAACAAACCACCTACAAACCTGATAGTGTAATAAGGATACATACGCGCCAGAGATTCGACAAAGCTGTAGGTTAATGTGCCATCGCTATTAACAGCGCGCCACATCAAACCCTGCATGATGCCAGATACCCACATTGAAGCGATATAAAGTACAATACCAATTGTTGCAATCCAGAAATGGTGCTCAATCAAACGCGTGCTGTACATGCTTTCCTTACCAAATACTTTTGGAATCAACATATAAATAGCACCAATTGATACCAGCGCAACCCAGCCTAATGCACCCGAATGCACGTGACCAATTGTCCAGTCAGTAAAATGCGACAAGGCATTTACTGTTTTGATCGACATCATCGGCCCTTCAAAAGTCGACATCCCGTAGAAAGACAGTGAAACAATTAAAAAACGCAGAATAGGATCAGTGCGCAATTTATGCCATGCACCTGATAAGGTCATAATACCGTTGATCATACCGCCCCAGGATGGCGCCAGCAGAATCAGCGAAAAGGCCATACCCACAGACTGAGCCCAGTCAGGCAAAGTACTGTAATGCAGGTGATGTGGACCCGCCCACATATAAGTGGAGATCAGCGCCCAGAAATGCACAACCGATAAACGATACGAGAAAACCGGACGGCCTGCTTGCTTGGGCACGAAGTAATACATTATCCCAAGAAAACCAGCCGTCAGGAAAAAGCCCACGGCATTATGTCCATACCACCATTGCACCATTGCATCGATCGTACCGGCATAAGCTGAGTATGACTTCATCATGCTGGCCGGCATCGCTGCTGAGTTAACGATATGCAAAATAGCCACGGTGATAATAAATGCACCATAAAACCAGTTAGCGACATAAATATGCGGTGTTTTTCGCTTCATGATCGTGCCAAAGAAAACGACAGCATAACTGACCCAGACAACAGCAATGAGTATGTCAATCGGCCATTCAAGCTCCGCATATTCTTTACCGCTGGTGTAACCTAAAGGTAATGTGATTGCCGCTAATAAAATAACCAGCGTCCAGCCCCAGAAAGTGAATTCAGCCAGCCGGCCACCAAACAGCCGGGCCTGACAGGTTCTTTGCACGACATAGTAAGAGGTGGCAAATAAAGCCGAGCCACCAAATGCAAATATAACGGCATTCGTGTGCAACGGACGTAAGCGACCGAAATGCAACCAGGGCAAGTCAAAGCTAATCGCAGGCCAAATAAGCTCTGCCGCAATGATCACACCCACCAACATGCCGACAATACCCCAGACCACGGTCATGACCGAGAACTGACGCACTACGCGATAATTATAAGTAGTTTCGTTTTCCATATTCTTGTTTTCTCTGCTTATTAGCGTGTTAATGAATACAATAGTCAAAACAGTGCATACACACTATCTCGGCGTATTTTGAGAATATAAAAAGTCGCTAATGCAAACAATGATATTTATCAAGAACCTGCGCATAAGCCGTATTCAACATTCCCTTATTTATTAATGATCAGATCAATGATATTAATCACGCATTAAATTGATATATATCATTATGCTATCATTTTAGCTCAGTTATTATATATTGTGCATAATAAGGCCCAAAAACACATGAACACCCTCAGTAAAGAACAATTTGAACGCTATAATACCAGCGGCCCAAGATACACCTCTTACCCAACGGCCATTGAATTTCACGAAAAATTCAGCCAGTCCGATTATGAGGCTGCAAGCCAGCGTAGCAATGATCAAAGCAATAAACCCATATCACTTTATTACCATATTCCATTTTGTGACACGATTTGTTTTTATTGCGCCTGTAACAAGATTGCAACTAAAGACCGCTCAAAAGCCGGAACCTATCTGGCAGCACTGTTTAAAGAAATAGAAATGCAAGGCAGGCTTTACAATAATGAACGCATTGTTGATCAGTTACATCTTGGCGGCGGCACGCCTACCTTTATCTCTCTGAAACAAATGCAAAGCCTGTTTGCTAAAACTGCCGAGCACTTTAACTTGCGCAACGATGACAAAGGCGAATACTCAATCGAGATTGATCCGCGCGAGTGCAGCCCGGAAATGATTGCCGGATTACGCGAGATTGGTTTTAACCGTTTAAGCCTCGGTGTTCAGGATTTTGATATTAATGTACAAAAAGCAGTCAACCGCATACAGCCTGATGAACTGACCTTCAGAACCATTAATGCGGCACGAGAAAACAACTTTCATTCCGTCAGTGTTGACCTGATCTATGGCCTGCCTTTACAGACTGTCGACAGTTTTGCCAGCACGCTTGATAAAATGATTACTGCTGCTCCGGATCGTATTTCTTTATTTAACTACGCCCACCTGCCTCATGTATTTAAACCACAGCGACGCATAAATGAAAATGAGTTACCGGCGAGCGAAGACAAACTCATTATTTTCAATCAGAGCATCCAGCAACTTACCGATGCAGGCTATGTATATATTGGCATGGATCATTTTGCCAGAGCCGATGACCCGATGAATGCAGCACAAAAAAATGGTCAGCTACACAGAAATTTTCAGGGTTATTCGACGCATGCACAGTGCGACATGGTCGCAATGGGTGTTTCATCTATTAGCGAAGTCAATAATGTGTACAGCCAGAATGTAAAAACACTGGACGAGTACTATGCGGCGATACAAGCTCAACATCTGCCGATTCAAAAAGGTATCACCCTGACTCAGGATGACATGTTACGCAAACACATCATCGAACAACTGATGTGTAACTTCAGACTTGATTATGCTGAAATTAGTCAGCAGTTCAATATCGAATTCAGCACTTACTTTAGTAAGGAGCTAGCAGCGCTAAATAACATGCACACAGACAATTTACTGGAGCTTCAAGAAAACAGCCTGGAAATAAATCTGCTCGGCCGCTTACTGATCAGAAATATCTGTATGGTCTTCGACACTTATTTACAAAATGCACAAGCCAATGGCCAGCGATTTTCCAAAGTTATTTAAATAACTCATGATTTTTAAAAATTCGGTGCAATCTCAGGACTTCAGCCGGCAGAACTTATACTTTATGTATCTGCTCTCAGCACCTATCATTTACCGGTATTAAACTGAGATACTGACTGCACCGAAAGACCCGCTTTATGAGCATAAACAGCGATACCAAAATACCCAGCATAAGGACTATTTACTTTAGCATCACACTCTTTCTTGGTACTGTATTTACTTTATTCTCGTTTTACATCTACAACGATATAAAAACAAAAAATGACAGCATCACAATGGAGCTTGAACGACTATCAAAACAGCGGCTGCTAACTGATAAGTTTCTGTCGAGCATGACAAAGCTTTACCAGTCCATAGACTCCTTTCTGCTTGATCCTGGCACTGATTCCGGGTTAGAGACCATCAAGCAGCACCTGAAAGAGGCCAGTACATACAGCAACAAGCTACATGAGAATGATCATCATGAAAAGGAAGATACTCTTCTGCAAAAAATAAAAATGGCAGACAATCTGTCTCACCTGTCCTCACATATAACCGAACTACTCAGCTTAAGAACAGACATCAACAGACAATACCCCGGTCTCTCACTGTCAGCCAATGTAATGGCTATACCTCAGGATACTATTAGAACCCAGCTTGATATTCTTCTTCATGAAGTGGAAACAGACAACACTATCAAGAACCCGGATATTTATCCGAAGCTACTTAAAACCCAGCTTCTTGTCGAAAAATTAATCTCTCAGTTCAGAATTTATCTCGCCAATCGACTGGCATCCTTCACCACCGATATACTCACCAGTCAGGCTGAATCAATTAGCCAGATCCATCTTAGCTTACATACAAACCTCAAGGAACTGGAAGATCTATATGCCAACGAGAAGGACAGCTTTGCAGCGCCGCTCGCTATTAACACAGCACTTGAAAATGAGCTGCAGTGGTATAAATTATTCCTTAACGCCCGCGGCTTAATGGAAAGCGACAACTGGAGGCAGGATACTTTTCATAAAAAAACTTTTGTCATTCCACTTTTCAAATCACTTACAAAATCTCTTGTCGAATATAAACAACATCTGACCGATGAAGCCGATGAAATCACGGTATTTTTCAAACAAAATAATCAGACGCTTTTTATTGCTTTAACAACCGTCATTATCATTACTCTGCTTTACATTTTAGTGCTTCTGTTTGTGATTGACCTGATTGTCTTCAAACCAATAATGCATGTCGCACATGCGATGAAAATGAGGGCCTTTGGCCACGCTTATCCTGAAGTTGGCAACATTGTCTCACGCGAGACCAAAAACCTGCTGGATGCCTTTAATGAAATGAGCCTGCAAATAAACAAAAGACAGAGTGAACTTGAACACCAGACATTACATGATTCGCTTACATCTTTACCCAACCGCGGGATGCTCGATGAAAGACTCAAGTACCATATTGCCTCATCAAAAAGAAACAAAGGGATGTTTTCACTACTGCTGCTCGACCTGAATCACTTCAAGCAAGTTAACGACTCTCTGGGACACCATATTGGCGACCTGCTTCTTATCAAGGTCAGCGAAAGAATTTCACAGTGCATCCGTGAAACAGATACACTTGCCAGACTCGGTGGTGATGAGTTTGCTATCCTTATGCCGGATACCAGCAAGGCAGACTCAACAAGCCTTGCCAGCAAACTATCAGAGCTAATATCCAATACCTTTACTATCAACGAACACACAATACACATCAGCACCAGCATCGGCATTGTTGGCTACCCTGAAGATGCCCCTGATAATACAACACTGATGCAGCTTGCTGATATCGCGATGTATAACTCCAAACAAAATAAGACGATATTTACACTATATCATTCAGCAATGAATTATCAGATTACAAACAGAGTCGCCATCGTCGATGATCTGCATGATGCTATCTCTCAGAATGACCTGGAATTACACTACCAGCCTCAAATTAATCTACACGACGGTGAAATCACAAGCTGCGAAGCGCTGCTGCGCTGGAAACACAGAACTCACGGATATATACCGTCAGAAGAAATTATTCAGCTTGCTGAACAATTTGGTCTGATGAATAAACTGACCTACTGGATTATCGAACAGTCTATAAAACAGTGCCGTAAATGGCATACGACCGGTTACGATATCAGAGTATCTGTCAATCTTTCTGCACAAAACTTAAATGACAACAATCTTTTATATCGAATTTCTGAACTGTTGCAGCAATATAACCTCGACAGCCGCTACGTCACACTTGAGATTACTGAAAACAGCATGATGGCAAATCCTGGCCGCGCTATTGAGACCCTGAACCAGCTGAGCAGTATCGGCCTGCTGCTTTCTATCGATGATTTTGGTACCGGTTTTTCATCGCTCTCCTATTTGAAGAACCTGCCAGTACATGAAGTTAAAATAGATAAATCTTTTGTCTTTGATATGGAAAACAACAGAAGTGACCAAACTATCGTGCAGTCCACCATCGATCTCGGGCACAACCTCGGTCTTCTTGTTATAGCAGAAGGCATTGAATCAATATCAACCAGTAACCAGCTTAAAACCATGGGCTGCGACTATGGTCAGGGACACTGGATATTGAAACCCGTTAACTCTGATGACATTATGAAGTGGTTCAGTGAGTTCACCAATAATGATAGCAGTGAAAAAAACAATAAGTTGAATAAACTTTTCTTTCCTTTGCATCAGGTAAGTCAATAAAATACTCTGTCAGCATTTGATCGATAATAATTAGTCTCTAGCATCAGGAATTACACATGAAATCAGTCACAAATACTCTACTACTTGGCCTTAGTCTTTTTTCAGCCACAACTCTTGCAGACTATGCAGAACCAGCATATGGCAAAAAACTATTCCAGCAACACTGTTCCAGCTGCCACGACGCTCAAGGCGGCATGAATATGAACAAGCGTAGTGCACCGCCTATTGCCGGCGTTCGTCATCACTATATCGGACCTTATTCTGATGAACTGTCATTTGTAACTGCCGTTGCAGACTGGGTTGAATCACCTGATATCAGTAAAAGTCTTATGCCGGGTGCCATCCGAAAATTTTCGCTAATGCCAAAAATCACTGTCAGTAGAGCAGAAGTTGAAAGTATAGCCAGTTATATTTTCAATGGAGACATCGAAACACCCGCTGGAATGAAAGAACATATCGAAAAAATGCATGGCAAGCATGCTGACAGATAAACCACCTTCTTCATTGCGATCACCAGTTAACTGACGACAACCTTAAGTTGCAGCCGGTAATTTTTCATACTAAACGTACACCGTGCTGGCTCAGTTATCAGTCTAAGTCTGCTGCTTGCAACAACCTTACAACTCAGGCTGCTTACAAATACACAAATAGCAGATCAATTCTGCTGCGCTGGATTTACAGATACTATCTGCTACTATTAGATACAAACCCTGCAACCTGAATATGCAATTTATAGCTCTGCTTAATGATCATTATAAACAAAAACAACAGCCTGAAAAATTTGCCCTTCAGTAACAGCTTTACTTTTTTTATTTGAGCACATCACTATGCAGCAGTCAGCTTCCAATACAGCCCGTTCTTACTCTGCTTACATAGAACAGACTCAATTACTATATTCGTCAATGCTCTCGGCTTTAGCAGCTAATGTTATTGCCTCGCTGTTACTCATAGCTGTCCACTGGTCCACTCTTGATCACTTCACACTGTCAGCCTGGTTTGCTGCCTCTGTCTTAATTGTTACTTTCCGGCTGATACTTTTAATCAATTACAATAACACCCCGATAGCTGATAAAAATGTATATTTTTGGGGTAGACTGTTCGACCTCGGCTCGTCTCTATCCGCTATCATGCTGGGTATTGCCGGTATCATCTTTTTTCCGCCCAATAATGAATTTCACCAGCTGTTGACCGCTTTTGTGCTTGTCGGCATGAGCGCAGGCGCAGTTGCAAGCCTCTCAGTCGGTAAATATACCTTTCCGTTGTACATTTCGTTAGCGCTAATACCACTTATATTCAGTGCTTTCGCCGAAGGCAGCCAGTTCTCTTTAATTCTGGCAGCCATGCTCATTCTGGCCTATATTTTTGTACTTAAAAGCAGCCGGATAATGTATCGTAATACTATTCAAAATATTGAGCTGCGCATTCAAGCCACAGTGAGAGAACAGGAACTACTCAATACGCAGCAAAAACAAAAACTACATCTGCTCAGTACGCCACTGGCTATCATCGAATGGTCGGTCGATTTTAGAGTGGTTGAATGGAATCCCTCTGCCGAAAGAATTTTTGGTTATAGCCGCGATCAGGTTATCGGTGCTTATGGACCGGATTTAATCATCCCTGAAGAGTTGCATCCGCAAATCAATACTATCTGGCAACAGCTGTTGTCACAGACTGGCGGTATGGAGTCAACTAATCAGAACATAACATCTGATGGCAGACTCATTACCTGCGAATGGCACAATACACCGCTGATCAACCAGAACAATGAGGTCATTGGTGTTGCCTCTACCGCGCAGGATATTTCTGCTCGAACACAGTCAGAGCGTGAACTGACAGAAACAAAAAATATGTTACAGCTGATATTAAACACCATTCCTGTCCGCGTTTTCTGGAAAAACACTGAGAACATTTACCTTGGCTGTAATAATCAGTTTGCCGCAGATGCAGGACTGATATCAGCGGAAGAAATTATCGGTCATAATGATTATGAAATGCCATGGAAAGAGCAGGCCAATCAATACCAGGCAGATGATAATATCGTCATGCAAAATGACGTATCACGCATTGCCTACGAAGAACAGCAGACACAATCTAACGGCCAAACTATCTGGGTTGAAACCAGCAAGATACCACTGAAAGATATTCACGGGCATATCTACGGCGTATTAGGGACCTACCATGATATTACAGATCGCAAACTGGCTGTTGCCGAAATCTTAAATGCCAAGGAAGAAGCTGAACATGCCAATAATGCAAAAAGCGAGTTTTTATCACGTATGAGTCATGAACTTCGTACACCACTGAATGCCATTCTTGGTTTTGGCCAGCTTTTACAGATGAACAGTCAGTCACTCAACCCGTCACAGACAGAGAAGGTAGCGCATATTGTAGACGGCGGCACACACTTGCTTAACCTTATTAATGAAGTGCTGGATATTTCAAGAATTGATGCCGGAGAGATGACATTGAAATTGGAATCAATCAATATTCAGTCGCTAGTGTCTGAAATACTCTCCTTGGTTGCACCATTAACAGCAAATAAGAATATTTCTGTCGAATACACTCCTTCAGAAAGTGAGATTGTGCTTATCACCGACAAAACACGGGTCAAGCAAGTTTTAATCAATATCATCTCGAACGCTATCAAATACAATCGTGATAATGGCAGCGTCTTCATCAAGACCACGTTAACGGATTGCTGCAACTGCCAGATACATATCAAAGATACCGGTATCGGCATTAAAGCAGAAGATCAGGCGCTTATTTTTGAGCCATTTACTCGTGTTGATGACAGCTCCCACTCAAGTGAAGGCACAGGTATAGGCCTGACCGTTACCAAAAAAATTCTCGAGCTACTGCATTCTCAGATACGCTTTGAAAGTGTCTATGGTGAAGGCTCTGAGTTTATTATTGAGATCCCGGCTTCAATTGAGGATTACCCTGAAAAAATAGATTAAGAAGCCAGTTGACGATTATCATTCGCTAAGCGGTATGTCACTTTCTAATAGCAACTTCTGATGAATAGCTTTCGTTTTGGTACACAAAATAAAACTATAAAATAAAGAACCCAAACTAAAAAAGGCCCTGCATCTAGCAGAGCCTTTTAGTCTTTCAGTCAGATCTATTTAATGGTTGTTAAGCCCAGGTTTTCCCAGTTTTGCATACCACCGCGATACCATTTTATTTTGCTGGCCGGATATCCCATTTTTAATAACGTACGAATGTTATTTGGCGACTGACCACACCACATGCCGTTACAGAACATCACCAGTGTTTTGGCATTTGAATAATCAAACTTATCATCATCTATTTCTTTGGCACCGAATCTATTAACCACTATTTCTGCAATCGTTATCGGATCTGCACCTTTTCTTACACTTAGCTTTGTCCACGGAATATTGACAGAGCCCGGGATCGTACCGCGCTTAACCCAGTCCGGTGTGCGTGAGTCGATGACCAGAGTCGACTTATCACCGTCACTCACTTTCTTAAGGTAGTTAATAACCTCAATCTCACCCAGTGTTTCTACCCCCGGTGCCAGTTCCATCGGGTTAATGCAGAATGGCGGACAGTTTCTTGAGGTGTTTGCGAACGCAGGGTTCACCTTATTTTTATTATCCTGATTACGCATAATGGTCACACTTTTTCCATTATGCATTACATCTATACTGGCAAGCTCTTTGGTTATTTTTACCTTTAACTCACTGGCATTAACCGCCATAGCAGAAAGGCTCATCAGTAACACGGCAGATGAAACTAGGTTTTTCATTTTCATATGTAATTATCTCCGGTGATCATATTATTTTATTTATTCGCATTCTGGTTCAGCTTCTTCAGTTGCATCGGGGTTATTCACATTACCGTCTGTTACTTTTGTAGCAGTGGAATCTGTGCCTGATGATTCGCCAGCAACAACAGATAGTGGTAAAGCTGTCATCCACAGTAACAGTAATAACTTAACCAATAACTTCATAAAGATACTCCAAAATTAAATACTCGGATAAAACGCAGCATACTTCATGCCAACCACAGCCGATTTTTAAACGAAAAAAACTTTATGCCGTAATTTGCCTCACCCACTCCCTATGGTTAGCTCTGTCATTTTTAACCGGCTTTTATTAAAACCAATGATTTTTCCCTCATCACACAGTCATATTATCTGAACACCCAGAGTGTTAACTTTACGCTTTATTAATCTCCTGCACATAACGATATAATGTTCTTTCACTGACACCCAGCATCTCTGCCGCTTTTTTACGATGCCCGTTATTAAGTCTTAACGCTTCAATGACCTGATCAGTATTCAGCTGATGACGCCGGCGTAACAATAAATGATCATCTGACTTTTTTTCCTGCGGCTGATTTAACACCAGCTCTTCGCTACCGCTTTCATTCTCAATAATCACATAATCAACGGTAATCGTTGTGCCTGCAGCCAGAATAACCGCCCGCTCGAGAATATTTCTCAGTTCGCGCACATTACCGGGGTAGTCATAACTCATCAATTTTTCAATCACTTCAGCTGACAGGGGTAAATATTGCCGGCCATCTTCAAACTGATTGAGAAAGTGCTGTGATAATAAAAAGATATCATCGGTACGCTCCCGCAAACTGGGAATATGCACCGGAAAAGCGGCCAGACGATAATACAAATCACGACGAAAGCTACCGTCTTCAACCATTTGCTTCAGGTTTCTATGAGTAGCGGCAATCACCCGCACGCCAACATTAATATACTCTGTTCCGCCCACCCGGCGCAGTGTACCGGTCTCTAGCACGCGCAGTAATTTACTTTGCAACGGCAGTGGTAGTTCGCCAATTTCATCAATAAATAAGGTACCACCCTGTGCCGATTCAAACAGCCCAAGCTTGCGACTATTGGCACCGGTAAACGCGCCTTTTTCATAACCAAATAATTCACTTTCAATTAAGGTTTCACCCAGATTACTGCAGTCGATAACCACAAAAGGCCCTTTCGGGTTATTTGAATACTGATGAACATACTGCGCAACACACTCTTTACCAACGCCACTTTCACCCTGTAGCAACACAATACTCTGGGTTGGTGCCACGCGTTGTAATAAGCTGATCATGCGCATAATGCTTCGGCTACGGCCGATCAGCAGCGCCCCGCTATCTTCATAATCATCAACCGGCTGCGCCAGCTCTCCCATATACTTGAGCTCGCCACTGGCATCATAAATCGGCATGGCTTTTAATTGCACGTACTCCTGCTGACCGTCCTTATCATAATGCACGTGCATGACCTCAGTCGCCTCTCCTTTAGAAAATACCGCTTCCAAAGGACATATTTCTCCATTCTGGCTGCAGGGCACATCGGAGTGATGCGAGATTTTATAACACTTCTGACCAATCACATTGGCCTCACCAAAGTGCTCTACATAATGCTGGTTTGAAGCCACGATCGTATAATTTGAATCAATAACAACGAAGGGACTGGGAAACAGATTCATGATCTGCTCACAGCTGGGTTTATTTTCTTTATTCATAAAACGCCCCGCCTAACATGACATAACTGACATCGGCGTCAGTCATGTCATAATGTCAGGTTATTTCTGTCATAACAAGACTGATTATTTTATTTTGCCGATTCCCAGTGCTTTAAGAATATACTTTTCATAAACTGGCTCTGAGTTTCCGCTCTTCATCTTGCGGATAAAGTATTTTTCAAAGGCAATTTTTGCCAGATGCACCCATTTCCCTTTTTTCATCCAGGCCGTATTACGCGGCGGAATTTGCGGCATTGCCACAAAAGCAGCACCGGTATCACCCATATCTGCCAGACAAATCGCATTCCAGGTGGGGCGATGCTCAGGTGCATAGCCCATCATGTCATTTTTGATATTAAATTTAACCGCTTCCACCATTGACTCAATCATATAGCCGGTCTTAGGTGCACCGGTAGGCACCGGTGTCGCCTCAACAGGCGGTATCGCAATACAAACCCCCAGTGCGTAAATATTTTTCCATTTCGGATTACGCTGGAACTCGTCAACCTTCACAAAACCACGCGGATTCACCAGGTCTTCTCCAACCTTCATAACCACGTCCACCCCTTTAAAAGCAGGTAAAATCATCGCGTATTTATGCTCCAGTTCATGCTGCTTATAAAGCTCACCTTTATCATCCAGCTCGTCGACCATCATTTTGCCTTCTTCACATTTAGTAATTTTGGCGTTAGTGATCCACTTAATATCATGATTGCGCATTTCAGACTCTAATAATCCTTTAGAGTCACCCACACCACCCAGACCAAGATGACCGATATACGGTTCTGCTGAGACAAATGTTATTGGCACTTTGTTACGAATTTTACGACGTCTCAGGTCTGTATCCATAATAAAGGCAAACTCATAAGCCGGCCCAAAACACGATGCAAAAGGCGCCGCGCCAACAACAATAGGACCCGGGTTTTCTATAAAATTCTGCCATGCACCATAAGCGCTCTCGGCATGCTCCAGTGAACACACCGAATGTGTATAGCCGTCAGGCCCCAGACCTTCCACCTCTTCAAAAGCCAGTCGTGGACCGGTTGCGATCACCAGATAGTCGTAATTCACTTCTTCACCGCCAGCCAGAATTACTTTGCTCTCATCCGGCAGAATCGTCTCAGCAGCCTTACAGATAAAATTTATTTTCTTTTTCTCTAGCCGCGGTGCAATTTCAAAGGCAACGTCTTTACGCTCACGCCAGCCAACCGCTACCCAGGGATTAGACGGCACAAAATGAAACGTATCCGTATTCGAAATCACAGTTACTTCATGACCTTTACCCAGCACTTCTTTAATTTCATATGCGGCCGGCATACCCCCCGTACTGGCACCGATAATCACAACATGAGCCATTATATTTTCCTCTTTTGATTAATGATTTTGACTTCGTCCATATTTATCATCACAATTCATGCCAGTATTAATTAATCATTAATGAATGATACTTTAATTGATTTAATTGATACTTATCATCACTCGATTACTCAAAACATTGCATGATTCAGATCATGACAAAATCAAAAGATCACTGGGAAAAAATCTATCAGGCTAAATCGCCGCTTGAAGTCAGCTGGTATCAGTCTGAACCGGGCTTGTCGTTAAAGCTGATTAAAAACTGCAGCCTGAATAAAAATGACGCAATTATCGATATCGGCGGTGGTGCCTCATTGCTCGTCGACAAGCTCTGCGAGCTGGGTTACCAACAGATCAGCGTACTGGATATTTCCGACAACGCCTTACAGCATGCCAGAGATCGTCTGACTAACAAAGCAGGCGAGATTGAATGGATAACGGCCGACATCACCGAGTTTTCACCGGCTCAGCAGTTTTCTTTGTGGCATGACCGGGCAGTCTTTCACTTTTTAACCGCGGCTTCTGATCGAAAAAAATACATCGACAACCTAACCACTTCATTAAAACCAGGTGGCTATCTGATTCTGGCTGCCTTTTCCATTGGCGGCCCTACCATGTGTAGCGGCCTTGAAATTGTGCAATATGACAGAAGTAAATTACAAAATGAACTCGGTAAGCCATTTCGTTTTATTGATGAAAAGAATGAAACTCACATAACACCCGGCAACACTGAGCAGGTATTCACCTATTACCGTTTTCAGAAAGAAAATTAATAACCCCGCGCTGATCATCAAAATTTATGCACAACCATCATTTTACTTTCCAATAAATTGATCACCACTAAGCACCCAGCAACATTCATTGTTTTTAAAACCAATGTATTCATAATATGATTTTGCTGCCGGAGCAGCCAGCAGTATTAATTTGCATTTATTTCCCAGCTGTTCTTTTGTAATTGTTAGCAATTTTTTTCCGACTCCGCATTTCTGATAATATTTATCCACCGCGAGATCTGAAAGGTAACAGGCGAAATTGAAATCTGTCACCGAACGGGCAATGCCTATCAGCGCCCCGCCACACCAAGCTGTAACTATCAGATTGCTATTATCCAGCATACCTTTCATACACTTTAAGTCGTCAATTGGCCGGCGCATTCCCAGACCAGAAACTGATAACAGATCAATAAACTGCCCGACTGATATCACTGCATTTACTTTATATTCTATTTCCATACTTAACTCTTAAAGTTTTTCAATTTAAGATCTGTAATTTTCACTATCGTCAGCATTTTATCTTTCTTATTTGATTGAGTTACCTGTATGAAAGCTTCATACTATAAATATTTATAATTACCTGCACAGAAATAAATATGCAACTAACGAGGCATTCGGATATAAATTTTTATCAATCTGATAACATCACTAAACTGGGTGTTAGAACAGTAAGCTGGATCGAGCACGGACTGGATAACACTAGCGACCCGCAGCACATCAATTCACTTCGTAATCAATATTACACACAAGCTAACAACAATAAGACAACCATTGATCAGTGTATTTCAGGTTATTATACTTTACGCGAAGCAGTGGGACGCTCTGTTCGCCGCTTCCCGCCCTCTCCGCTAGCGCTACGTGATCAGTTCTTACGTAAAAATGAAATATCTTCTGTCAGCACAGCAGTTGATATCTACAACCTTGTTTCTCTCACCACAGGACTATCAATAGGCGCACATGACCTCTCAACTTTAAGCGGTGACATCCGTCTGGATATCACGCAGGGTAACGAATGTTTTCACCCTTTAGGCAGCAAAGAAGAGCGTATATTACCGGCGGGTGAATACGCTTATCTGGATGATAAAAACCAGGTACTTTGCCGCATGGAATTCAGACAGTCCGCTCACACCTGCTTAACTCGCAAGCATCTGGACGCGCTGTTCATTGTGCAAGGCCATCAAGACACCAGCGATGAAATGTTGCACAGTGCTGCGCAGCAGGTCAGCGAATTAATGAAAAAATACTGCAAGAGTCAGCAGGGCAAAGTATGGCAAACACCATAGGTTTTCAGCACACTTTAAACCCTTAACAAAAATATCCAGTTATCAATTTTTCATGATCAATAACCCTGACCGGGTATCCACTGAGTACCGGCTAAAGGCACTCGTGCCATCGCAGCGGCTTCCACATTTAGCGCCACCAGATCCTCAGGCTCCAGATTATGTAAATGTGATTTGCCACAAGCACGTGCCAGTGTTTGTGCTTCCATGGTAAGGACCCGCAGATAGTTTGCCAGCCGATGACCTGCTTCAACCGGATCAAGCCGTTTCGATAACTCTTCATCCTGAGTGGATATACCAGCCGGACAGCGGCCATATACTGAATGAAAAATACAATCTTAAGAACGCAAGCAGTCCGGTACTGGATTTATTTGGAGACGGTGGCAATGCTAAAGACGCACAGCACGCCAGCTCAAGAGTTGAGCTGGTTTCAGATAATTACACACAGGTTTTAATTTCCGGAGCTAACCACCGCTTTACAGAACACGAGCAGGAACAGGAAATGTTGCAGGCGGTAACGTCATGGATAAATGCCCATTAATTCATATTACAAACAGCTCATCACTGCAGTAATAAGCCGCTATTTAAGCACGGGCCTTTTCAAACCATCCCGCCGGTCATTTTCAGTGGTTTTTGTGCACCGCCAAATACCACAACTGGTGAGGCATTTTGGCTGTCCTGATAATCAATACTGGACTGCACATCGGTAAGCGGTTGCAATACATTGTTAAGAAAGGACTGATAATCAGGATGCTGATGACAGGAACTGATGACGGCTTTATTGCTAAACCGCAGCCGCAGACAAAACTGAGAGGGTGCACCCTCTCTTAGTGCTTCACCGCTAAAGACTTCCCGCACACCTGGAATTTCGGCAAGAACTCTTCGCGCTTCTTCCATCATCGCATGGACCTGCCGTTCACTGACATGCTCGGCGTTGAAACTAATAATCTGCTCAACCGGCAACCATGGCTCACACTGCGCAATGACCTCAGCCGCACGGCCGGCACTGCCCCACATGCGCAGACAACGCTCAACTTCTGTGCCGATCGCTTCTTTTACACCGGCTTTTAATTCGGTAAAACTGCCTTTAGGGTTCTGCTTTATCTGCACGCTCATGCTCTTTGCAGCGATATCAGACAAGGCGGTAAAATAGTTGATTTGTGCCACACCCAGTGACGTCAGCCGGCGGAACTGATCTTCATTCAAACCACTGCCACCGTGAATCACTAAGGGTATATTGACGGCTTGCCTGAGTAATTTAAGGCGCTGAAAATCCAGTTTCGCCCGGCCCTGCATGCGCCCTTGTACGGTACCGATTGAAACCGATAAACAATCCACACCGGTACGCTCAACATAAGCTTTCGCTTCCGCAGGCACGGTGTACTCCGACTCGCCGGGGTGTAGCTCGGCATCTTCACCTTCAATACCTGCAATATAACCCAGTTCTCCGGTTACCGGCACGCCACAACTGTTAGCCATTTCAACCACGTTACGGGTTTGCTTTATATTATCCGGCAGTTCAAGATTAGATGCATCCAGCATGATACCGTTACAGCCCAAGCCAATTGCTTTGATGGCGGTCTGCATACTGTGACCATGATCAAGCTGAACCGCCACCGGTACACTGGCGCGTCTGGCTGCTGCTTCGACTGCTGGCAGCATCAGTTCATAATCATAATGCGTGAAATGAGGTTCTGCGATACTGAGAATAACCGGCGCACGGCAGCGCTCGGCCGCATCGATAACAGCTTCGAGAAAATCAAGACTGACCAGATCAAATGCACCGACCGCATAATTATTTTCATAGGCGTGATAAAGCATATCCCGCATGCTGACTTGTGCCATTTTGACATCCCCGTGACTGTTTAACGTCCGTTATTTTCAGACTAAATTTTTAGTGAAAACACTTTTCCAGCTCTTGCTGCATTAGTTCAAGCGTATGCTGACGTATTATGGAAGCGGCGTGATGATAATAATTGAGCTGACATTTTACCGGCAGATGCAGCGTATCACGATTCTGATCTGCAAACGCCAGCCAGGCCAGAACCGGAATATCATTTTGTGTTTCGTCTACACAAACCCATGCATGCTCTTCAACTAACATAACCAGTCCCTGATAACCCGTCAAAGGCAGACGCATTGGCAGGCTAAAATGCAGCTTTGCGCGGCGCCACAGATTATAGAGTTTTGCGTCTACTTCGGCGTCCTCTCGTGAGTAGCAAGGCACGCCTTCTAATCTGCTCACGTTTATTCCTTAACTGGTTAAGCTCGCAAATAATGTTGGCAGCTGTTCAGGCAGCTTATCGACATGGTCGATGACCGTGTAGTTATTAGCACCAAAGATTCTTTTCACGTAATCATCAGCATTCGGATCAAGCGTTAAACAGTAAGTCAGCACTCCGGTACTATAAAGTTCTTCAACCGCTTTTTTGGCATCATGCCTTAAATGCTGTGGGTCGCGCTCATCAATATCAGCCGGTTCACCATCGGTCACCAGCAGGACTAATTTGCGCTTTTCCTGCTGCTTTAATAAGTGCTGACCGGCGTGACGTAATGCACCGCCCATTCTGGTTGATAAACCACCTTTCATACCGGCAAGCCGCGACTTTGCTTCATCATCAAAGTGCTGATGAAAATCTTTAAAGCGGTAGTACTGAACATCATGGCGACCATCTGAGGCAAAACCATGAATAGCAAACGGATCACCAATACCTTCTATTGCTGTACCCACTAAAGTGGCCGCTTCACGCGTCAGCTGTAAAACGGTTTTGTCTGAACCGTTCATAGGCTCATTGGTTGACTCGGACAAATCCAGTAAAACAACCACCGACAGGTCACGATTTTTTAATACATTACGCATGGTAATGCGGGTATTAGGCTGCTCGCCCATACGTATTGCAATCATCGCATCGATCGCCGCATTGATATCGACTTCATCACCGTCTTCCATGTTGCGCACGCGCTGCACACCCTCCGGTGTCAGTAAATCAATAATCTGTTTAATGCGGTGAGCGACCGGCTTGTATTCATCAATAATGGCCTGAATATCTTCGACATGACCTCGTGGCTGACGACGTTCATAAACGGTTGTCCAGTCAGGGCGGTGCAACTGAATCTGATAATCCCATTCCTGATAATGGAACGGATCAGAAACCGGTTCTTTGCCCCACATGTCATTAAAACTGACTTGCTCATCGGTCAGGTCATCTTCATACGGACGCATGTTAGTTGAACAGGTCCAGATTTCCTGCGCATCATCGCCTGCCAGTTCACAGTCCACTTCATTCGCCATTTCAATCACACTAACCTGACGACGAACCTGACGCTGACTGGCCGGTACGTACTCAAACTCGGCATTCATGTCGAATTCTTCAAACTCCCAGACGTAACGATTGTCATCGCGGTAGGGAATATCAATACGCTCGAGAATTCGCAGGCTGGGTACTTCTTTACGCGTGGAAAACAAATTAAAAACGTCGAGTCCCAGATGCCAGCAAAAATTATTATCATCCTGTCTTTCAGCAATTTCAGCATGGAATTTTGCCGCGATTTCATTCAGTTCGTTATCATCTGAACTGACACTGCTATCAAGCAGCATAATCGCAAACTTTTCCAGCAGTGGCATACTCGGGTGCTCAACCTTCTCTTCGCCGGGCACATCCATCAGTGAACGCCAGAGTTTCTTCAGCCCGGGGAAGTCACAAATCGCTTTATATTCAATCCGTGCATCTTCAACCAGACCGATAAAAAACATTTGCGCGGGGCTCAGACCCTCAGCCGAGATCGGTGCTGTTGAATAAGCCATGTGCGCGGCCATATGCGCTGACGTTGCACGGTAAACTTCTAAACCGGCAACATCACCGTAATCATCCAGCGCATCAGGCAGGTGTAAAACACGGTGTTCAATAAACGGGCGAAAATCTGCAAAATCTGCGCCGGTTGGTCGCAGGAAGAAATCACGCCCCCAGAGCGCACGCAAATAAAAGTTTAATTTACGCTGGGTTTTTATAAATAAAATGCCACGGCGTTCTTTTTGCAAAACCGCGCGACTGTCTGCTGACTCAAGATTAAAATAAGAAGTAAGATTATTAAAATCACGGCGGTAAGCCTGAGCACCGAAAGTTGCCCAGCGACGTAAACCGCTGAGTGTTAATTTCGATAACAGCTCATCAATGTGATTTAACATCGGTCGCACACCGCGCGATGCGGTTGATGCCAGCTGATGTATTAAAGTCAGGTAACCGCGAAAGAGCTCCGCATCACCCAGATTGCGTGCTGCCGTCGGCATACTGGAAAATAATAATGCCACCACTTCACCTGAGGTCATTGACGAAAGCTTCATCGCTGCTGTTAAGCAGTCACCAATAACATCTTCGCCACACTCTTTTGCCACCAGTGGCATTTCCTGCAGATAAGAAATGACCACACCCGAACCGCGGCCAAGATTTGATAACGTCTTCGCGCCGTCCATATACACCTGCAAACCTGGCGGCGACATCACACGTGACGCTTCCTGAAAAGTAGATTCCATTACATCACGAATTTCAGGCGCAACGTCTACAAGTATCTCTTCGTAATCTTCTAGCTTCATCGACATAATAAATTTCTATCGTTATCAGAACAACACACGACAGAAGAATTAGCGTAACGATTCTTCCGCGCACAGTTACGTTGAACTTGTGTTAGCCAAAAAATGTTTCAACTGCTGCATTTAAGGTATCACGCATATCAGGATCATCCGTTAACGGTGTCACCATGGTCATGCTACACGCAGCTAACGGTGCAACACCTTTGGCGATCAGTTGTCCTGCGTAAACCAATAAACGCGTTGAAATACCTTCATCTAAGCCATGACCCTTGAGGTTACGGGCTCGCTGCGCAATGTGTACTAACTTTTCTGCTGTGTCTTTATCAACACCAGACTCTTTTGAAACAATCGCGATTTCGGTTACTTCAACCGGGTAATCAAAGTCCATCGCGCCAAAACGTTGTTTAGTCGATTGCTTTAAGTCTTTCATTAAACTTTGATAACCGGGGTTATAAGAGATAACCAGCTGGAAATCCGGATGCGCCTGAATCAGCTCACCTTTTTTATCAAGCGGTAAACTGCGACGGTGATCGGTTAACGGGTGAATAACAACCGTTGTATCCTGACGGGCTTCAACGATTTCGTCCAGATAGCAAATAGCGCCCATACGTGCCGCTGTTGTTAACGGTCCGTCCTGCCATTTGGTACCGTCTTTATCTAACAGAAAACGACCAACCAGATCAGATGCCGTCATGTCTTCATTACAGGCAACGGTGATTAACGGTTTACCCAGTTTCCATGCCATGTGCTCTACAAAGCGTGATTTACCACAGCCTGTAGGGCCTTTGATCATCATAGGCATACGAACGTCATAAGCAGATTCATATAACTCTATTTCAGAACCCACCGGCTCGTAATAAGGCTCATCTTTAACTAAATACTGCTCAGCATCTACAACGTTTTCAGTAATGGACATGACCTGCTCTCTCTGATTCGATTAACTTTGTTTTAAAATATTTTTTACTTTTGTACTACAGCACCGCGCAAATAAAACAGTCAAAAACTGACTGCTTATTATCCTCATTTTGCCATGCTACTTTTCATCATCGGTTTCTGCTTCTCCACACCAGCCAGCAGCTTTTGCTTTTTCCACTGCCTGATCATGAATTCTCTGATGCTTCTCAAACAGTTCTGGCGGTAAATTACTCACCAGACAACCATATTTGTCCCATTCTTTGTTGACCTTATCCAGTAAGGCATCAACGCCTGCAAAGTTCCAGCCTTGGCAAGTTTCAGACTCTTCAATTAAGCCGAATACCCAGGCATCACGGATAATCTTGCCAATCGTGGTCATTCCACCATTTACTTCGTTATTCAGACCAACATATACATCAGGACGTGCCATATAAAACTCGTTTGTAGTTAATTAACTTGTGCATTATAGGCAAAAAAGCCTCTGACAGACATAAGTCCGGCAGAGGCTCTTAGTCTTGCTTTATGGTATTACCTTGTCGCTCTTAAACAGAAACGCCACGGTGAACAACCATTGCCGCACCAGCAGACTGAGCAAAGTTATCAAAACCTAACAGTCTAACGTGGTTTTTAGGGTGCGCTTTATGGCAGTTTTCGATCTCAGCCAGAATCACATCCACATTAGTTTCACCAAACATTGGCAGTTTCCACATATACCAGTAGTTGCTGATCGCATTTTCTGGCTCAGTGTGCTCAATACCAGGGTTCCAGCCTTTATCAACAATGAACTGAATCTGAGCGCGAGTAGACTCTTTGCTCAGAGGTGGCAGGTATGAAAAAGTTTCATATTTACGACTTGTAGCAGCATCGCTCAAGCTTGAATTGTAATCTTGTACATCACTCATGTGATTTACTCCTAATTTATTAAATTGAATTCAATAGCACGTGTAAAAGTGTTAGGTAGTGCGATCTGGCAAGGCGCGAAAGGTGAGTGTATTAAAATACACGATCCTTTTCAGCAGCGCAGCCAGAGCGCGCTAGATGACGCTTTTACTTATGAGCAACGTCGATTTTGTCAACCGTATCAAATTCAAATTTGATTTCTTTCCAGGTTTCCATAGCGATCTTAAGCTCTGGACTGTGCTTGGCAGCTTTAGTAAGGATATCCTTACCTTCTTTCTCCAGCTCAACACCCTGGTTACGTGCTTCAACACAGGCTTCAACCGCAACACGGTTAGCCGCTGCACCGGCAGCGTTGCCCCATGGGTGACCTAATGTACCGCCACCGAACTGTAAGCAAGAGTCATCACCAAAGATGCTAACTAATGCTGGCATGTGCCATACGTGGATACCACCCGATGCAACCGGGATAACACCAGGCATTGCGCCCCAATCCTGATCAAAGAAGATACCGCGTGAACGATCTTCTTTGATGTATGAATCACGCATGATGTCGATCCAACCCAGAGTCGCGTCACGATCGCCTTCCAGTTTACCAACAACAGTACCTGAGTGCAGGTGATCACCACCAGACAGACGTAATACTTTAGTTAATACGCGGAAGTGAATACCGTGGTGCGGGTTACGGTCAAGTACAGCGTGCATTGCACGGTGAATGTGTAACAGCATACCGTTATCCTGACACCATTGAGCCAGCTGAGTGTTAGCAGATAAGCCACCAGTCAGGTAGTCATGCATGATGATAGGTGCGCCGATTTCTTTAGCGTACTCAGCACGTTTCATCATTTCGTCAGAAGTAGGAGCCGTAACGTTCAGGTAGTGACCTTTACGCTCACCAGTCTCAGCTTCTGCTTTATGGATAGCTTCCATTACGAAATCAAAACGATGTCTCCAGCGCATGAATGGCTGTGAGTTAACGTTCTCGTCATCTTTAGTGAAGTCAAGACCACCGCGTAAACCTTCGTAGCAAGCACGGCCGTAGTTCTTAGCAGACAGACCCAGTTTAGGCTTGATAGTACAACCTAACAGTGGACGACCGTATTTATTCAGAATGTCACGCTCTACCTGGATACCTTGTGGTGGTCCATTACAAGTCATAACATAAGCAACCGGGAAGCGGATATCTTCTAAACGCAGTGCACGCAATGCTTTAAAGCCGAATACGTTACCCACTAAAGAAGTCAGTACGTTTACAACAGAACCTTCTTCGAAAAGGTCAATTGGGTAAGCAACAAAAGCGTAGAAGCAAGTGTCATCACCTGGTACATCTTCGATCGCGTATGCACGACCTTTGTAGTAATCAAGGTCAGTTAACAGGTCAGTCCATACAGTAGTCCATGTACCGGTAGAAGACTCGGCAGCAACAGCCGCTGCAACTTCTTCACGGGGTACACCTTCTTGTGGAGTGATTTTGAAACATGCCAATATATCAGTATCTTTTGGCGTGTAATCCGGCATCCAATATGTTTCGCGGTATTCTTTAACACCTGCGTTATAAGCTTTAGCCATTTCTAGCATCCTCTTTTGTGCTTTTATTAGCTGATGGAGCAAGCCCCTCAACCCAAAAAACTTGTTTGTTGACCCGACTCTGGATCATCGGGATTCGCCAATTTCTTAACGTGAACGAACTATAAAGACTAAAAACCATTAATAAAAATTAAAATTTGTTATAAAATACATATACATTTGTATATGGTAATCGAGATGCACTTTACTCTTCAGCAGCTAAAACTCTTTGAATCCGTGTTCCGCAACGGCAGCTACACCCGTGCTGCGGAAGAACTACACCTTAGCCAGCCCGCTGTATCCATCCAGATTAAACGGCTTGAGGAACAGGCCGGCTTACCGTTGTTTGAACTCATGGGTAAAAAGATTTTCCCCACCGAGGCAGGAAAAACCATCTATAAAGCCTCCTGCGACATTCTCAAAAGCATTGAAGAAGTAAAAAACACCATCGAAAGCATCAAAGGCGACGTAAAAGGCCCGTTGCGTCTGTCCGTGGTAACCACCTCCAAGTACTTTATGCCGCACCTGCTGGGCAGTTTTTTGAACAAATACCCCGATGTTGAACCCAAGCTGGTGTTTACCAACCGCTCCAAGGTCATCCAGCGACTGCAGAATAATGAGGATGATTTTGTGGTGATGGGTCAGATCCCCGAAGATGACAAACTTGAAACCTACCCTTTTCTGGAAAATATTCTGGTTCCGGTGGCACACCCCAATCATCCGCTAGCCGGTAAAAAGAACATCAGCCTGAAACAACTGGCCGAGCATCGTTTTCTTGTGCGCGAAGAAGGCTCAGGTACCCGTCTGGTATTTGACCGCTTACTGAAAAAAAATGAACTGGTCATCGAACCGTATATGCAGCTGGGTAGCAGTGAAGCACTCAAGCAAGCCGTCATGGCAGGACTGGGGCTGGCCATATTATCACTACACAGCCTGCGTCTGGAGCTGGCCGCTAATAAGCTGGTGGTTCTTGATGTCGAAGGCTTCCCTATCAAACGCCGCTGGTTCGCTGTGCACCTAAAAGGAAAACAACTCTCTTTAGTATCACGCACCTTTCTTGATTACATTCTTGAACAAAGCAAACACATACTGGATTTCGACTTTAAAGATTACAATACCTGATAAGCCGTCAATAAAACCCCGCTAAACTCCAGGCCACTTTGACAACAAAAGTTTGCCTGGCTTAAACTCACCGCCACTGACAATATAAGCGGCCTACTTCTTATGCATACAAACCTGACATCAATAAAAAACATCATCCGCAAAGCCGCTAAAGAAGAACTTCTGCCACGCTTTACACAAGTGAACAGTCAGTTAAAAGCCGATGGCAGCGTTGTCACCGAAGCCGATCTTGCAATGCAAAACAGACTTCAAACAGAACTGTTAGCACACTACCCTGATTCAATTTTGTTATCCGAAGAAATGACAGAGCAGGAACAACAACACGCGCTGAACTCAGACTCCCCCGTATGGTGTCTTGACCCGCTCGATGGCACCAGTAACTTTGCCGCCGGCATTCCTTATTTTGCTATTTCATTAGCATTACTCCAGCATGGCAACGTCATCATGGGACTGGTCTACGATCCAATTCGGGATGAGTTTTTTAGCGCAACCGAAAATGAACCGGCGTTAATTAATAATGAAGAATTGAAATGCAACCAGAAAATAACAGACATAACACGTGCGGTCGCCATTATTGATTTCAAACGGCTTGAGAGTGACCTGTCTGTGCGACTGGTACAACAACAACCGTTTGCCTCACAAAGAAACTTTGGTGCCTCCGCACTCGACTGGTGCTGGCTGGCAGCCAATCGTGGTCATGTTTATTGTCATGGTAAACAAAACATCTGGGATTATTCGGCAGGGCAGTTTATTTTTGAGAAAGCTGGCGGGCATTGCTGTACGCTGGATGGAGAGGCTATATTTGTTAATCGACTGGAAGGGCGGTCTGTTGTTGCGGGGGTTAATAAAACATTGTTTGAGAGCTGGAGGGCGTGGATTAAGGAATAAGGTAGGTTGGGTTAAAGCATGAAACCCAACCGTTTTTAAAGACAAGATCAAAGTCAAAGGCGTCAGTGGTTGACTGACAGCAACTCACTTTTCTGACTACAGCAAAGCTTCCGCGTCCTCGACAACTGCTCCTGCGTTGTTCTACTTACGGGCGTCCTGCCCTAATGCTCTCGCCTTACCTACATCCATGTAGGCAAAAAAAGTAACCAAAAAAGCCGCCCTAACACTGTTCGCCCTGCGGGTTCCCGTGCATTGTAAAGACAGCTTACAACTTACTTAAGTAGTTGACTGGACGAGCCTCGCTAACTGGTCGTTTTCATTATGAATCACATCCCTGTGATTCACCCTTCGGGCCATGCAAAAAGCGCATGTTTAAATTTGTTCCATACAAATTTATCGCATCACTCGGTAATTGCTCCTGCGTTACTCTACCTCCTGCACCCATGCAGTTGTGCTCAAGAAAACTAAATACGCCGTCCATGGCGTATTTACCCTTTAGGGAAACAATGCCCGGTAAACACTGAGACGAGATAGGTAAGTCAAAACCGATACGACTATATAAACAAGAAAAAGAGGAAAAAAATAAAATACATTGCAATAATCATAAGTTATTGATACTAATAGTAATAATAAAAAAACGACCATACCGCTCATCGCGAAAGCAAATACGACCATGGTCGCATATCTCAGAGCAGTGATCATATATGTGTGAATTATGGAAGTAACACGTTGATATTTATATAGATTTTCAATATAACTGAGTAAAGAAAAATAAAAAGGATATACGACCGTGGTCGTAATATATTACGACCACGGTCGTATACTTAAATGTTATAAGCTTATGATAAAA
>Ga0224506_10000463_pt1 | contig 34860 bp, 42 predicted proteins | sample SF_Jan12_sed_USG_2_FD_169108 | JGI IMG/M metagenome (GOLD analysis project Ga0224506, IMG submission 169108) | Sediment microbial communities from San Francisco Bay, California, United States - SF_Jan12_sed_USGS_8_1 | ecosystem: Environmental > Aquatic > Marine > Sediment | place: USA... | reverse complement strand
GTTCAGTCAAACGAAAAAACACATCGATGGATACCATTCACATCCGTGGCGCCCGTACCCACAACCTGAAAAATATTGATCTCGACCTGCCTCGCGACAAACTGATTGTTGTGACCGGTCTGTCCGGTTCCGGCAAATCTTCCCTGGCCTTTGACACCATCTATGCTGAGGGTCAGCGCCGCTATGTGGAATCCCTGTCGGCCTATGCCCGGCAATTCCTGTCGATGATGGAAAAACCCGATGTGGATCATATTGAAGGCCTGTCACCGGCCATCTCGATTGAGCAAAAATCCACCTCTCACAACCCTCGCTCGACGGTAGGCACCATAACGGAAATCTATGATTACCTACGCCTGTTGTTTGCCCGTGCCGGTGACCCACGTTGCCCTGACCACGATATTACTCTGGAGGCCCAGACCATCAGTCAAATGGTGGATCAGGTCATGGCCATGCCTGAGGGCACCAAGCTGATGTTACTGGCCCCGGTGGTCGAGGCCCGTAAAGGGGAACATGAACAGTTACTGGATAAACTCCGTGCAGAAGGTTTTGTCCGGGCCCGGATTGATGGGGAAATTATCGAACTGGACTCAGCACCCGAACTGGATCTGCGTAAAAAACACACCATTGAGGTCGTGGTGGACCGCTTTAAAGTGCGTGAAGACTTACTTACCCGCCTGGCGGATTCTTTTGAGACCGCGGTTAACCTGGCCGATGGCATCGCACGTATCGCCTATATGGATGACGAAGCCGACGACATTGTCTTCTCAGCCCGCTTTGCCTGCCCGGTTTGTGGCTACTCACTTACCGAGCTCGAACCCCGCCTGTTTTCCTTTAACAATCCGGCCGGTGCCTGCCCGACCTGTGATGGACTTGGGGTACACCAGTTTTTCGACCCGGCCCGTGTCGTTGCCCAACCGGAAGTAGGACTTGCCAGTGGCGCCATTCGTGGTTGGGATCGCCGCTCCATGTACTACTACCAGATGCTCAGCTCCCTGGCGAAGCACTTCAAATTCGATATGGACAAACCGTTTTATAAGTTATCTAAAAACATCCAGGACATCATTCTCTATGGAAGCGGCGAGGAAGACATCAAATTCACTTACCACAATGACCAGGGTAGCAAATACACCAAGCTCCAGCCCTTTGAAGGTGTCATCCCAAACATGCAACGTCGTTACCGGGATACCGAATCCAATGTGGTGCGTGAAGAGCTCTCCAAGTACATGAGTCATCAGGCCTGCCCGGATTGTCATGGTACTCGACTCAATCGTAGCGCCCGCCATGTCTATGTGTCAGACAAAACTCTACCCAAGATCACATCCATGCCGGTCGGGACTGCCCAGGAATTTTTTGAACAGCTCCAGCTCCCCGGCCGACGTGGCGAAATTGCCTCCAAGGTAGTAAAAGAAATCGGGCAGCGACTGGATTTTCTGGTCAATGTTGGATTGGACTACCTCACTCTGGAACGTAGTGCCGATACCCTGTCTGGGGGTGAGGCGCAACGCATCAGGCTGGCGAGCCAGATCGGTGCTGGTCTGGTGGGTGTCATGTATATCCTGGATGAACCCTCCATTGGTCTTCATCAACGTGATAATACCCGTCTGTTAAACACGTTGAACTACCTGCGCGATCTCGGTAATACCGTTATTGTTGTCGAGCATGATGAAGAGGCCATCCAGTCTGCTGACTATGTTGTCGATATTGGTCCTGGTGCCGGTGTACATGGCGGAGAAGTGGTTGCCCAGGGGACACCTGAACAAATTATGCAAAACCCAGCCTCTGTTACCGGTCAGTATCTTTCTGGTGTCAGGGCCATTGAGCTACCCACGCAACGTACCCAACAGGACAAGAAACGCCAGCTGAGTATTAAACAGGCCACTGGTAACAATCTGCAGATGGTTGATGTCGACATCCCGGTAGGTCTGATGACAGCCATTACCGGTGTGTCCGGTTCCGGCAAATCGACCCTGATCAACGATACACTCTATCGACATGCCGCTATTGAACTGAATAATGCCTCACAGGATCCCGCTCCCTGTGAAGCAATACTGGGACTGGATCACTTTGATAAGGTTGTCGATATCGATCAAAGCCCGATTGGTCGGACACCCCGCTCCAATCCAGCTACCTATACCGGCCTTTTCACTCCGATTCGAGAAATCTTTTCCGGTACCCAGGAGTCACGGTCTCGAGGCTATACGCCAGGACGATTCAGCTTCAACGTCAAGGGTGGCCGTTGTGAGGCCTGTCAGGGAGATGGTGTCATCAAAGTGGAAATGCATTTTCTGCCCGATATCTATGTGCCCTGTGATGTCTGCAAGGGTAAACGGTATAACCGGGAAACCCTTGAGATCAAATTCAAGGGCAAGAACATCAACCAGGTGCTGGAAATGACGGTAGAGGATGCCCTTGAATTCTTTGATTCCATTCCTGTTGTCAAACGTAAGCTGCAAACTCTTATGGATGTGGGGTTAAGCTATATTCGACTGGGTCAAAATGCCACGACCCTGTCAGGTGGTGAGGCCCAGCGCGTAAAACTCTCCAGGGAACTGTCCAAGCGAGATACGGGTAATACACTTTATATTCTTGATGAGCCCACCACGGGCCTTCACTTCCACGACATAGAGCAACTGCTAGCTGTCCTGCATCGCTTACGAGACCACGGCAATACTATTGTCATTATCGAACACAACCTAGATGTCATCAAAACAGCCGACTGGATCATCGATATGGGGCCTGAAGGGGGTAATAAGGGAGGCACAGTTGTCTGTACCGGGACACCTGAAGAAATTTGCAAGGTAAAAGTATCCCATACCGGTCAGTACCTTAAACCACTACTCAAGAAACATACTGGTCATAAGAAATCGGCTTGAGAAAATTCACAACTATCCTCCCAGTGACTCCATTATCAGCATAGTGGTTTGTTTACACCGTGTGACAGTTTTGTGAGATTCTATTGCTAAGATGTATAGATTTACACTCTGTGGAACAGCCCCTTGAAAACAGCTTACATATCAATCTTAATATGTTCTCTGTTCAGCTTGAGTTTTGCTGGAATCAGCGAACCGAATAATGAGATCGACATAGGCCAATTCTCAGGTATGTCTCAGTCTGATATCACACCTCTGGGCTGGCGCCCCCTGGTCTTTGGTAATATCGAAAACCATACTGCTTATTTTCTAACAAAACAAAACGAAAGAACTGTCGTCCAGGCCGTTAGTAACGGAGGCGCATCGGGATTCTATAAACAAACCAATATCTCGCCAAAAGATTTTCCAATGATTAACTGGCAATGGAAGGTAGCCAACATCCTTGAATCAGCCGATTTATCAAAAAAGGAAGGGGATGATTACCCGGCAAGAATCTATATATCATTTTACTATGATCCAGAAAGGCTTGAGGGTATGGAGAGTGTCAAATATAAACTTTACAGCCTACTTCATGATGAACCTCCTCCCCTGGCTGTCATTAATTATATCTGGGACAACAAAACAAAACCTGACACTATTGTTAGCAATGCCTACAGTGAACGGGTAAAAATGATTGTGATTCAATCGGGAACATCAAACCTAGGAAAGTGGCTTAGCGAAAAAAGAAATATCATCGACGATTATCGACGAGCCTTTGGTGAAGAGCCCGGCAACATTACCGGGATAGCCATCATGACAGATACTGATAATACCGGGGAATCAGCGACTGCATGGTATGGGGATATCAGTTTAAGCCGGCACTGATATCCCTGAAACCAGGACCTTATTTCCTTCTGCCAGACCAAGCTTCTTGCTGATACTCTGTTTGTTCATCGCCAGCTCAACCAGTCCACTGGAATTTTCAAACCAGAATGCCTCACCTTCCTGGACATCTGCAAAGGTTGATTGGTTAAACAGCGACTTGTTGGCAATTTCAATCGTTGCGGTATTAGTGATCGAGCTGGCTCTAATACCCGTCATACAATTTCCATAATGATCGATATAGATAATTTCTGAAAGATCCTCCTGCCAATCTGGCAATATACGGCCTTGGGGATCATGTTCCTGGTGAACATTGTACATTTTCCCATGAGCCAGTAATGCTGCGACCGGAGCAAACAGATCTCGACCATGAAAAGTATTTGAAAGATTCTCTGGCTGCCAGGTGATGTCCCAGTACGCCAGCTGCTGGCTACGCATGGCCAGGACATTGAATAAACCATTATCTGGTCCAACAAACCAGTAATCATCTGTCTTGACGATAACTGGCTGACGATTGCTGCTACCCACCCCAGGATCGACCACACACAAAAACACCGTATCTTTGGGAAAACTTCCGACCAGAGCGGCCAGCAAATAGGCAGCTGATCGTGGGTTAAACGTTGGCGCATCATGCATGAGATCGACAATGGGTTTGTCGGGTGCCATTTTGTATAGCACCGCCTTCATTTGTCCAACATAGGGGCCGTTCCAGCCAAAATCCGTGAACAGGGCGATCATTTTTTTTATCTCTCAGCAGTTTTGATTAAGTTTAGTGAAGTCTTAACACAAAATGAATACGCTATTGCTGAAAACAAAAAGGCCGGACTAAAAAGTCCGGCCTTTTGGGTAAATTATAATATGATTTTATGCTTCTGCAGCCTCAGTAGCTGACTTTGACTCAGCAACTTCTTCCATTGGACGGTCTACCAGCTCAACAATGGCCATGGGTGCATTGTCACCAGTACGGAAACCGCATTTCAGAATACGCAGATAACCACCTGGACGAGACTGGTAACGTGGGCCCAGCTCATTGAATAGTTTTGTTACTACATCACGATCACGCAGACGAGAAAAGGCCAGACGGCGATTTGCCACACTGTCTGTCTTCGCCAGAGTGATTAATGGTTCAACAACCCGGCGTAATTCCTTGGCCTTAGGCAGGGTGGTACGGATCATCTCGTGTTCCAGCATGGAGGCGGCCATGTTACGGAACATCGCCTTGCGATGACTGCTGTTGCGATTCAGTTGACGGCCACTTTGACGATGACGCATGATTCTTCTACCTTACAAACTTGTTAATATCTAACCCGGCCTTATGCCGCGCTTTCTTTTTTCTCTTTCAGACTGGCTGGTGGCCAGTTTTCCAGACGCATACCCAGTGAAAGACCACGTGAGGCCAGTACGTCCTTAATTTCGGTAAGTGACTTTTTGCCCAGATTCGGTGTCTTAAGTAACTCAACCTCAGTGCGCTGAATCAGATCACCGATGTAGTAAATTTGCTCAGCCTTCAGACAGTTGGCGGAACGAACAGTCAGCTCCAGATCGTCGACTGGACGCAATAGTACTGGATCCACTTCTGGTTCTTCACTCGCAGCTTCTACCTCTTCCTTACCAGACAGGTCGACGAAAGTAGACAGCTGATCCTGCAGGATAGTCGCTGCAGTACGAATGGCTTCTTCTGGATCGATGGTACCGTTGGTATCAAGATCGATAATCAGTTTATCAAGGTCGGTACGTTGCTCAACACGGGCACTGTCGACCACATAGGCTACACGATGTACCGGGCTATAGCTTGCATCCAGCACAAGACGACCAATGGGGCGATCTTCATCTTCATCACCACCACGAGTACTGGCAGGCTGGTAGCCACGACCTTTACTGACTTTCAGATTCATGTTTAGTTCACCAGCCTTAGTCAGATTGGCAATAACATGGTCTGGGTTAACAATTTCGACATTATGGTCAAGCATAATGTCCCCAGCTGTAATCACACCTGGACCTTTTTTGTTTAAGGTCAGGTTAGCTGAGTCAGATTCCATTTTGATGGCAATGCCCTTCAGGTTCAAAAGGATGTCTACAACATCTTCTTGCACACCTTCAATGGTGGTGTATTCGTGAAGCACGCCCTCAATTTCAACTTCAACTACCGCTGCACCTGTCATAGATGACAGCAGGATGCGGCGTAAGGCATTACCCAAAGTATGACCAAAACCCCTTTCCAGTGGTTCCAGCACAACACGTGCACGTGTATCAGATTTGCTCTGTACATCGACGATACGTGGTTTCAGAAAGTCCGAGACTGAACCTTGCATATGTGCCCTCTTTTATATAATCCAATACTGTTTCAAATCAGCCGGATAATACGACCGACCATTTAGCGATTACTTGGAGTACAGCTCCACTACCAGATGTTCATTAATATCTGATGGCAGGTCGCTACGCTCTGGCGCACTCTTGAATACGCCCTCTAATTTCTTTGCATCCACATCTAGCCACTCTGAAATACCACGAGTCTGAGCAGCGTCCATGGCACCCTTAATACGTAACTGTTCCGCAGCCTTGGGGTTAACCTTAACAATATCACCTGCAGACATTTGATAAGAGGGGATAGTAACGACCACATCATTAACAATAACGGCTTTATGGCGAACCAGTTGACGTGCCTCTGAACGTGACGCACCGAATCCCATGCGGAAAACGACATTGTCCAGACGAGACTCCAGCAATTGTAGCAGGTTGTCACCTGTTGACCCTTTTATACGGTCAGCGTTCTTGAAATAGTTACGGAACTGTTTTTCCAGTACACCGTAAATACGACGCAGTTTCTGCTTTTCACGCAACTGCAATCCATAATCTGACAGGCGGCCACGTTTGGCACCATGTACACCTGGTGGTGTAGGGCGCTTTTCGATGGCACATTTGCTGCCGAAGCATTTTTCGCCTTTCAAAAACAGTTTTTCGCCTTCACGACGACACTGACGACATTTGGGTCCGATATATCTAGCCAAGGTTGTTCTCCAAACTTATACGCGACGTTTTTTTGGTGGACGACAGCCATTGTGAGGAATGGGTGTCACGTCTGAAATACTGGTAATACGGAAGCCTTTGGCATTCAGGGCACGAACGGCAGACTCACGACCAGGACCAGGGCCCTTGACGTTGACTTCCAGATTCTTCATGCCATATTCCTGGGCCATTTCACCGACACGCTCAGCCGCCACCTGGGCCGCGAAAGGGGTACTCTTACGAGAGCCGCGGAATCCAGAACCACCAGCAGTAGCCCAGCAAAGCGCGTTACCCTGACGATCAGTAATCATGACGATCGTATTATTAAAAGAAGCATGAATGTGCGCGATACCATCAGAGATGTCGCGTTTTACCTTCTTGCGTGGACGTGAGCCGGTTTTGCTTGCCATATACTTAAACTCTTGATTTAAAATTATTTCTTAATCATTTTACGCGGACCTTTACGGGTGCGCGCATTGGTCTTGGTACGCTGACCACGTACTGGAAGACCACGACGATGACGAATGCCACGGAAACAACCGAGATCCATCAATCGCTTGATATTCATAGAGACTTCACGACGAAGATCACCTTCAACCGTAAATTTACCTACTTCTGAACGTAGGGCTTCAATCTCATTTTCGGCCAGATCTTTGATCTTGGCGCTGGGTGTCACACCGGCGCTTTTGCAGATTTCCTGCGCACGCGTACGGCCAATACCGTAAATTGCCGTCAGAGCAATCTCAGCATGTTTGTTCACTGGTATATTGATACCTGCTATACGGGCCATTTAGCCACTCCTACAATCAAAATTCAGCCAGTCGCACCCCTGGAGGCGCGAAACCGGCAATTCTACTGATAACCGTCCACACTATCAAGGCTTTGGAGCCATTTCCTGCCCCAAAATCCAGCCAGCGTAGATTCCGTAAAATCCGGGGTAAATTACCCCTGGCGTTGCTTATGACGAGGATCTTTGCAGATTACACGCACGACACCATGGCGCTTGATAACCTTGCAATCCCGACACATTCTTTTAACTGATGCACGTACTTTCATGTCAGTAACTCCACTAAAATTCGCTTATTGCAGACCACTTCGGCCATGCCCTTTCAGGTTGGCCTTCTTCATGAGCCCTTCATACTGATGAGACATCAAGTGGGCCTGTATCTGGGCCATGAAATCCATCACCACGACCACAATAATCAACAGGGATGTACCACCAAAGTAGAACGGTACATTCCAGTATAAAATCATAAATTCAGGCAGCAGGCACACGGCTGTAATATAGATGGCACCCACAAAGGTCAAACGACCCAGAATACTATCAATGTGCTTCGCTGTCTGATCACCAGGACGAATCCCAGGGATAAATGCACCTGAACGTTTCAGGTTATCTGCCGTTTCCTTAGGGTTGAACATCAACGCCGTATAGAAAAAGCAGAAGAAAATAATTGCCGCCGCATACATCATCACGTAAATCGGCTGCCCTGGTGACAGCATGGTAGCCACATCCTGTAACCAACTTACACCACCACCTTCAGCCGTACCACCAAACCAGCCTGCCAGCGTTGCTGGAAACAGGATAATCGCCGAGGCGAAAATGGGTGGAATCACACCAGCCATATTTATCTTAAGTGGCAGGTGGCTAGACTGCGCTGCATATAGTTTTCTACCCTGCTGGCGCTTGGCATAATGGACAGTAATTCGTCGCTGGCCACGCTCCATGAAAATCACGAAAGCGATAACCGCCAATACCAGCACAAACAATAAAAATATAAACGCATGACTCAATTCACCAGTTCTACCTAGTTCCAGAGTCGAACCCAGGGCCTGGGGCAAACCAGCCACAATCCCGGCAAAAATAATCAACGATATACCATTACCAATACCGCGTTCTGTTATCTGTTCACCCAGCCACATCAGGAACATGGTACCTGTCACCAGGGTCACAACCGTGGTGAAGTAAAAAGTATTGTGGTCAATGGTCACCAGACCTTGCTGGCGAGACAGCGCCACCGCAACACCCAGTGCCTGAAAGGTTGCCAGACCTAAAGTGGCATAGCGGGTGTACTGTGTAATCTTACGTTTACCGGCTGCACCTTCCTTGCTCAACTGCTCGAGTTTAGGGTGCACCTTGGTCAGCAGCTGGATGATAATCGATGCCGAGATATAGGGCATGATTCCCAGCGCAAACAGTGACAATCGTTCCAGAGCTCCACCACCAAACATATTAAACATGTCGAGGATAGTGCCGCGCTGTTGTTCAAACATCTGTGCCAGGCTTGAAGGGTCAATCCCTGGAACAGTAATAAAGGAACCAATCCGGAAAACCAGAAGTGCACCGATGACGAAAAAGATACGCTGGCGCAGTTCCGTGAAATGCCCTGCTGCCATTGCCTGCGTCATCGCGGCGCGTGAGGTTCCCATTATTATTTAGTCCTCGATTTTGCCGCCAGCGGCTTCAATCGCTTCACGGGCACCTTTAGTCACCTTGATGCCCTTTAAAGTCACTTTCTTTTCCAGTTTACCTGAAAGCATGACTTTGGCGCGCTTGATGTTCTTGCTGATTAGATTGGCCGCCTGCAATGCAGCAACATCAATTACATCCGCATCCAGTTTGTTCAGTTCATTGAGTCGAATTTCAGCAGTCACCGCAGCCAGGCGTGAAGTAAAGCCCACTTTTGGCAAACGGCGTTGTAGTGGCATCTGACCACCTTCGAACCCGACCTTGTGAAAACCACCGGCACGAGCCTTCTGACCTTTGTGACCACGGCCACCGGTCTTACCCAGACCGCAACCAATACCACGACCACGCCTTTTGGCATCGCTCTTGGCACCTGTAGCTGGTTTTAATGTATTCAGGTACATATTAGTTCTCCTCGACCTTTACCATATAGGAGACCTTGTTGATCATGCCACGCACTGATGGAGTATCTTCTACTTCCACAGTGTGGTGCATGCGACGCAGTCCCAGTCCTGTCACACAGGCCTTATGAGAAGCGAGTCGGCCGTGCATGCTGCGAACCAAAGTCACCTTGACTGTCTTTTTACTTGCCATGGTCTTATTCCGTAATGTCTTTTACTGATTTACCACGTTTGGCAGCGATATCTTCTGGTGAAGACATTGCAGCCAGACCTTTAATAGTTGCGTTAACCACGTTGATCGGATTGTTACTACCGATACACTTGGCCAGTACATTGTGAACACCAACAACGTCAAATACTGCACGCATTGGGCCACCGGCGATAACACCCGTACCATCAGAAGCAGGCTGCATGTAAACCTTGGCAGCACCGTGTTCAGCGGTAATGGGATATTGTAGCGTTCCATTTACCAGAGGGACGGTTTTCATGTTCTTACGAGCACTTTCCATTGCCTTCTGGATAGCAACCGGCACTTCACGTGCCTTACCACGACCAACACCAACGCGGCCATTGCCATCACCCACAACGGTTAACGCAGAGAAACCGAATATACGACCACCCTTTACCACTTTGGCGACGCGGCGAATACCTACCAGACGTTCCTGTAAACCATCTGCACTTTGATTATCTTCAAAACCTGCCATAACGAAACCTTTTTAAAATTCCAGCCCAGCTTCACGCGCAGCATCTGCTAATGCCTTAACGCGACCATGATACTTAAAACCGGAACGATCAAACGCGACCCGGGAGATGCCTGCAGCCTTAGCCTTTTCAGCGATAGCTTTACCGACCTGCGCAGCTGCATCACTATTACCTGTGTACTTAACTGCCTTTTTCACGTCGGCCTGCACAGTCGAAGCAGCAGCTAAAACTTTGTCACAGTCAGGCGCGATGACCTGAGCATAAATATGCTTCGGTGTACGGAAGATACACAGACGGTTCATACCGAGCTCACGAATCTTAGCTCTGGTACGGCGCGCACGACGAAGACGAGTTGATTTCTTATCCATTGCCAATACCCTTTATTTCTTCTTGGCTTCTTTACGGACGATATGTTCATCCGCGTATTTAACACCTTTACCCTTGTATGGCTCGGGTGGACGATAGGCGCGAATTTCTGCGGCAACCTGTCCAACCTTCTGCTTATCCATACCCTTAACGACAATTTCTGTCTGGCTGGGTGTTTCTGCTGTTACACCTTCCGGTACTTCATAATTAACCGGATGGGAAAATCCAAGTGTCAGGTTCAATATTTTACCCTGAGCCTGAGCACGGTAACCAACACCTACCAGTTCCAGTTTCTTTTCAAAACCTTCACTGACACCTGTGAGCAGGTTACGTAATACTGCGCGAGCAGTTCCACTCTGGGCAACAGCACCCATTTGATCACCACGTGGCTTAAACACCAGGGTGTCTTCTTGCTGTTGCACTTCAACCAGCGGGTGTACATTGTGTTCCATGGTACCCTTTGAGCCTTTCACACTGATGTGTTGCTCGTTAATGGTAACCTGCACCCCTGACGGGATTGAAATCGGCGTAATTCTGGCCATGATATCGTTCCTTTTACTGCACGTAACACAGCACCTCACCGCCATGACCCGCTTTGCGTGCAGCACGCTCAGTCATCACACCGGCAGAGGTGGAAATAATTGCAACACCCAAACCACCCATTACTTTAGGTAGTTCATCTTTGTTCTTGTAAATACGCAGACCAGGGCGGCTAACTCGGCTAACCTTCTCGATTACCGGTTTACCCTGGTAGTATTTAAGTTCAATGCTCAAAGAAGGTTTGGCATCTTCAATCTTGCCAAAGCCTGTAATAAAACCTTCGTCTTGCAGCACCTGAGCAATAGCCGCTTTCTGCTTTGAAAATGGCATTACTACTACAGTTTTGCCTGCAGCCAAGCCGTTACGAATACGGGTCAGCATATCGGCGATCGGGTCAGTCATCATAATCCTGAATCTCCTGTCTCTTACTCTCGGCCTTACCAGCTAGCTTTATGCAGGCCGGGTACATCACCGCGCATAGCGGCTTCACGTAATTTGTTACGACACAGACCGAACTTGCGGTAAACCGCATGTGGGCGACCTGTTTGACGGCAACGACGTTGAACGCGTGAAGGACTGGCATCACGTGGAAGCTTCTGCAGTTTTGCCTGTGCTGCCATACGCTCTTCAAAGCTCACATTTGGATCTTTGATTGTCGTTTTTAATGCTGCACGCTTGGCTGCATATTTTTTAACAGTCTTAATACGCTTCTTTTCGCGCTCGATCATTGAAGTCTTTGCCATACCTATAATCCTCAGTTCTTACCTTTTAATGGAAAGTTAAATGCCTGTAACAAAGCACGTCCTTCCTCATCGGTTTTTGCCGTTGTGGTAATAGTGATATCCATACCGCGCAGTGTGTCAATCTTGTCATAATCAATTTCGGGGAAAATGATCTGCTCTTTTACACCCATGCTGTAGTTACCACGGCCATCAAATGATTTTGGGTTCAGGCCACGGAAGTCACGAATACGTGGAATCGCAATACTGATCAGGCGATCCATAAATTCATACATACGATGACTACGTAGGGTTACCTTGCAACCAATTGGCCAACCTTCACGAACCTTGAATCCAGCGACTGATTTACGTGCATTACACACCACAGGCTTCTGGCCAGAAATCTTGGTCATATCGGATACGGCGTGTTCCATAACTTTTCTATCACCAATAGCTTCACCAACACCCATATTCAGGGTGATCTTGGTGATGCGAGGTACTTCCATCACACTTTTGTAACCAAATTTGTCCATCAACTGCTTAACGACAGTATCTTTGTAAACTTGTTGTAACCTTGCCATGACTATTACCTGTTCTATAGCTTACTGGGATTAGGCGTCCAGTACTTCGCCATTTGATTTGAAATAACGTACCTTGCGGCCATCTTCCAGGTTCTTGAAACCTACACGGTCAGCCTTGCCAGTGGCAGAATTAACCAGGGCCACATTAGATACATGGATTGGCATTTCCTTTTCAATAATGCCGCCAGCAACACCTGCATTCGGGTTACCTTTCTGATGTTTCTTGGCCATGTTGATGTTTTCAACAATCACACGATCATCTTCTTCGATGACACGAACAACCTGACCTGTCTTACCTTTATCTTTACCGGTAAGCACAATGACATCATCGCCTTTCTTAATCTTGTTCATATTCCTGTCTCCGCCTTATAACACTTCAGGCGCCAATGAAATGATTTTCATAAAGTTTTCTGTACGCAGTTCACGAGTTACTGGTCCAAAAATACGAGTACCAATAGGCTGTAACTGCGTGTTCAGCAATACCGCTGCATTACCATCAAAACGGATCAGCGAACCGTCCTGACGACGCACACCTTTACGGGTACGAACAACAACTGCATTGAACACATCACCTTTCTTAACACGGCCACGAGGAATCGCTTCCTTTACACTGACCTTAATGATGTCACCGATGCCTGCATAACGACGCTTGGAACCGCCCAACACCTTAATACACTGCACACGACGGGCACCGCTGTTGTCGGCTACGTCTAACATTGTCTGCATCTGAATCATGACTGACTCCGAATCCTTAAATTTCTATAACGCTTAAGCCACAGTGGCTCGTTCAATTACCTCAACCAGCATCCAGCTCTTGGACTTGGAAAGAGGACGGCATGACTTGATAGTCACGATATCGCCTTCACCACACTGGTTGGTTTCATCATGTGCATGCAGCTTGGTAGAACGGCGCACATACTTACCATAAACAGGATGCTTAACCTTACGTTCAACCAGAACTGTAATACTCTTGTCCATTTTATTACTGACGACTTTACCCATCAGTGTACGTTCACTTTTTTGCTCGCTCATTGTGCTTTACCTGCTTTTTCGTTCAGGACTGTCTTGATCCTTGCAATGTTACGACGTACATCTTTCATCAGATGTGGTCGGGACATTTGACCAGAACCATTCTGCATACGCAGATTAAACTGCTCGCGCAGCAGGGCCAGTAATTCACTGTTGAGATCTTCAACACTTTTGTCACGTAATTCACTTGCTTTCATCACAGTACCGTCCGGGTTACGAAGGTAGTTGCGATAGGCAGCTTCGCAGCAGCAAGCTTGAATGCTTCACGCGCGATCTCTTCCGTAACACCTTCCATTTCATACAGCATACGACCTGGCTGAATCTGGGCGACCCAGTATTCAACATTACCCTTACCTTTACCCTGACGTACTTCCAGAGGTTTCTGAGTAATGGGTTTGTCGGGAAAAATCCGAATCCAGATTTTACCACCACGTTTAATATGACGGGTCATGGCACGACGAGCTGCCTCAATCTGGCGAGCTGTAATGCGACCACGACCGGTTGCTTTCAGGCCATACTCACCAAAGCTGACCTTGCTACCACGAACAGCCAGACCACGATTGCGACCTTTCTGTTGCTTACGAAACTTTGTACGTTTTGGTTGTAACATTCCTCAAAATCCTCTTAGCTCGCAGCAGCCTTGGATGGCGCAGCTTCTTCCTCTTCCTGCACACCAATGACTTCACCTTTGAAGATCCAGACCTTCACCCCAATGATGCCGTAAGTAGTAGAAGCTTCTGCAACACCATAATCAATATCAGCACGCAGAGTGTGCAATGGCACACGGCCTTCGCGATACCATTCAGTACGGGCAATTTCCGCACCGTTCAAACGACCTGCCACATTCACACGAATACCCTGAGCACCCAGACGCATGGTGTTACCAACAGCACGCTTCATGGCACGACGAAACATAATACGACGTTCTAGCTGTTGAGCAATGCCTTCGGCAACCAGTGTTGCATCCAGTTCAGGTTTACGAATTTCTTCGATATTGATGTGCACCTTGGGCAGGGCCATCATGGTGGTAACTTCGTTACGCAGCCGCTCAATGTCTTCACCTTTCTTACCGATAACCAGACCTGGACGGGCAGTATGAATAGTAATATTGGCACTACCCGCTGTACGTTCGATCTGAATACGGCTGACAGAAGCCTGTGACAATCTCTTTTTCAGAAACGCACGGACCTTCATGTCCTCATTCAGGAAATTCGCATAATCACGAGTCTCGGCAAACCACTTTGATGTGTAGTCCTTAACGATGCCAAGACGCATACCTATTGGATGTACTTTCTGACCCATGTCAGTCTCTCTCTATTTTTCGCCAACCATCACAGTGATGTGACTGGTTCGTTTAATAATATGGTTAACACGACCTTTTGCTCGTGCACGCCAGCGACGCATAGTCGGACCCTGGTCGATAAATATCGTTTTGACCTTCAGTTCATCAATATCCGCACCTTCATTATGCTCGGCATTGGCAATGGCTGACTCTAGAACCTTTTTGACAATACCAGCGGCCTTCTTAGAACTGAAACTCAGTAATTCCAGAGCACGCTCAACAGGCAGACCGCGAATCTGGTCAGCGACCAAACGGCATTTCTGTGGTGAAATACGTGCGTGTTTTAATTTAGCTGCAACTTCCATCTTCGATACCTTTTACTTGGCTTTTTTATCAGCCACATGACCTCTATAGGTACGAGTTGGTGCAAATTCACCCAACTTGTGACCAATCATGTTTTCCGAAACAAGAACCGGGACATGCTGACGCCCATTATGGACCGCAATAGTCAAGCCAATCATATCCGGTATGATCATCGAACGACGCGACCATGTTTTGATCGGCTTTTTGCTCTGGCTTTCCTGCGCTTCCTGCACCTTTTTCACAAGATGCAAGTCGATAAATGGACCTTTTTTAATCGAACGTGGCACGGCTTTACTCTCTATTCAATTCAAATTACTTTTTGTTACGACGACGAACAATCAACTTATCAGTGCTCTTGTTCTTACGAGTCTTGTAACCCTTAGTTGGCACACCCCATGGCGTAACAGGATGGCGACCACCTGATGTACGACCTTCACCACCACCATGTGGGTGATCAACCGGGTTCATGGCGACACCACGTACGGTTGGACGTACACCACGCCAGCGCTTGGCACCAGCCTTACCCAGTTTACGCAGACTATGCTCAGAGTTGCTAACTTCACCAATCGTGGCACGACATTCGGCCAGGATTTTACGCATCTCACCTGAGCGCAAACGCAAGGTGGCATAGCTACCTTCACGCGCAACCAGCTGAGCAGTTGCTCCAGCACTACGCATCATCTGCGCACCCTTACCAGGGCGTATTTCAATACAGTGAACCTGCGTACCCACTGGAATATTGCGTAGTGGCAGGCAGTTACCCTGTTTTATCGGGGCAAATTTACCAGAAATCACTTCATCACCAGCCTGGAGATTCTTAGGCGCGATAATGTAACGACGCTCTCCATCTGAATATTTAATCAGCGCAATGTGAGCGCTGCGATTAGGATCGTATTCTAGTCTTTCAACAGCACCAGGAATATCATCCTTGTTTCGCTTAAAGTCGATTACCCGGTAGTGTTGTTTATGGCCACCACCACGATGACGAGTTGTTATACGACCCTGGTTGTTACGACCGCCCGTCTTGGACTTCTTCTCCAAAAGCGGTGCATAAGGTTCGCCCTTGTGCAGACCTTCAGTAGTCGGTCTAACGACAAAGCGACGACCAGGTGATGTTGGTTTTGCTTTTTGTAATGCCATGATCTTCTTCCGTCAACTCGTTATTCTGCACCCAGGAAATTAATATCCTGACCTGCTTCAAGACGCACATAAGCCTTTTTCCAGTCCTTGCGTTTACCAAAAGCCTGACCGGAACGCTTGACCTTGCCTTTTACATTACTGACAGTCACGTTATCCACCTTCACATCAAACAGCAGTTCAACTGCTTTCTTGATTTCAGGCTTTGTTGCGTCTGATGTAACTTTAAACACAATCTGGTTAGCCTGTTCGGCTGCCATCGTTGTCTTTTCTGAAACATGAGGGCCCAGCAGGACTTTCATTAATCGTTCTTGATTCATGCCAGTGACTCCTCAATTTTCTTCAATGCACCCACTGTTGTCAGCACCTTGTCAAAACGTACCAGGCTAACGGGGTCAACTGCACCGGCTTCACATAGACCAACCTTGAACAGGTTGCGCGCAGCCATAAACAGATTTTCATTCATTTCTTCGACAATGATTAATACATTATCCAGTTCCATTGCCTTTAACTGATCAGCCAGCAACTTGGTCTTGGGCTGTTCCAGCTTGAATTCATCCAGTATCACCAGACGATCCTGACGTGCCAGTTCAGACAGGATTGAACGCATACCGGCACGGTACATTTTCTTGTTAACCTTCTGTGACCAGTCTTGTGGTTTGGCAGCAAATGTCACACCACCTGTACGCCACAATGGGCTACGGATAGTACCGGCACGGGCACGGCCCGAACCTTTCTGCCTGAATGGCTTGGCACCACCACCACGAACCTGTGAACGCGTCTTCTGTGCACGAGTACCTGAACGGGCACCTGCCAGATAAGCGGTTACCACCTGGTGAACCAGACCTTCGTTAAAATCGGCAGCAAAAGACACATCCGAAAGCTCAACAGTTTTCTTAGAAGCTTTGCCAGTTGCTGTAGTTAAATTCAGTTCCATCACTCAAACCTCTTAGCGTGCTTTTACCGCAGGACGAACGATGACATCACCACCTTTCGCACCTGGTACTGCACCTTTGATCAACAGCAGGTTACGTTCCGCATCAACTCGCACAACCTCAAGGTTTTGCGTAGTTGTTTTCTCGGCACCCATGTGACCGGCCATTTTCTTACCTTTAAATACACGACCAGGTGTCTGGTTCTGACCAATCGAACCTGGTGCACGGTGTGATAGTGAATTACCGTGAGTCGCATCCTGCATATGGAAGTTATGACGTTTCACACCACCGGCAAAACCCTTACCAATGGATGTACCACAAACATCAACTTTCTGCCCATCTGCGAAGATATCTACCTTGATTTCGCTACCAGCGGCCAGCTCTTCACCTTCACCATCAGCCAGACGGAATTCCCACAGGCCACGACCTGCTTCAACACCGGCCTTGGCAAAGTGACCCGCCATTGGCTTGGTGACGCGATTGGCACGGCGAGTACCGGTAGTGATCTGCACTGCACGGTAGCCATCTGCTTCGACACTCTTTAACTGAGTGACGCGATTCGGCTCAGCCTCAATCACGGTAACTGGCAATGAGGCACCTTCGTCAGTGAAGACGCGAGTCATGCCTACTTTTCTACCTACTATACCGATTGTCATCGTATTCTCCAGAAGAGAGGTGCCCAACTAATTCAGGGTACCCGCTCCTTACTTATTGCAACTTAATCTGAACATCCACACCGGCGGCCAGATCCAACTTCATCAATGCATCTACTGTTTTATCAGTAGGATCGACAATATCCATCAAACGCTTATGGGTGCGAATTTCATATTGATCACGCGCATCTTTGTTGACGTGCGGTGAAATCAATACCGTAAAACGCTCCATCTTGGTGGGCAGCGGGATTGGACCCTTGACCTGAGCACCAGTGCGCTTAGCCGTTTCAACAATCTCTTTGGCAGACTGATCGATCAGACGATGATCAAATGCTTTGAGACGTATACGAATGTTCTGATTCTTAGCCATAGTTAACTCAATTACTCAATAATCTTGGCAACCACACCGGCGCCAACAGTACGTCCACCTTCACGAATCGCAAAACGTAAACCGTCTTCCATCGCAATCGGGGCAATCAGTGATACAGTCATCTGCACATTGTCACCCGGCATCACCATCTCAGTACCTGCAGGCAGGTCACAAGCCCCTGTCACGTCTGTGGTACGGAAGTAGAACTGCGGACGATAGCCATTGAAGAAGGGAGTATGACGTCCACCTTCATCTTTAGACAGCACATAAACTTCTGCTTCAAACTTGGTGTGTGGCTTGATGGAACCTGGCTTACACAGGACCTGACCACGTTCAACTTCTTCACGCTTGGTTCCACGTAAAAGAACGCCAACGTTATCACCCGCCTGACCCTGGTCAAGCAGCTTGCGGAACATTTCTACACCCGTAACAGTAGTAGAAGCCGTGTCCTTGATACCCACGATTTCGACAGTATCACCGACATTGACAATACCGCGCTCGATACGACCAGTCACGACCGTACCACGACCTGAAATCGAGAAAACGTCTTCGATAGGCATAATGAATGCACCATCAATCGCACGCTCGGGCTCTGGGAAGTAGCTGTCCATGGCTTCAACCAGTTTCTCTATCGAAGGTACACCGATATCTGAGGTATCACCTTCCAGGGCCTTCAGGGCTGAACCTGTAACAACTGGAATGTCATCACCTGGGAAGTCGTAAGAACTTAACAGTTCGCGAACTTCCATTTCGACCAGCTCGAGAAGCTCGGCATCATCCACCTGATCAGCCTTGTTCAGGTAAACCACGATGTAAGGGACGCCTACCTGACGAGACAGCAGGATGTGTTCACGGGTCTGGGGCATGGGACCATCGGCCGCACTACATACCAGAATCGCGCCATCCATCTGGGCAGCACCGGTAATCATGTTCTTCACGTAGTCAGCGTGACCGGGGCAGTCTACATGCGCATAGTGACGTGCATCACTTTCGTATTCTACGTGCGCGGTCGCAATGGTAATTCCACGGGCGCGCTCTTCTGGAGCACTGTCAATGTTGGCGTAGTCTTTGAACTCACCACCGTGCTTCTCGGCCATTACTTTTGTAATCGCCGCTGTCAGCGTTGTTTTACCGTGGTCTACGTGACCAATTGTGCCCACATTCACGTGGGGTTTCGTTCTTTCAAATTTTTCCTTGGACACGGTCTCTACCCTCTCAATTCAAAACTTAACTATATTTACGATACTTTCTTAATCACACTCTCGGCTATGCTCGATGGCGCCTCAGCGTACTTCTCGAACTCCATGCTATAACTGGCACGGCCCTGCGTCGCTGAACGCAAATCGGTGGCATAACCGAACATTTCACCTAGTGGCACTTCGGCTTTAACTATCTTGCCGGAAGGCCCGTCTTCCATTCCCTGAACAATGCCACGACGCCGATTAAGGTCACCCATCACATCGCCCATGTATTCCTCTGGCGTTACCACTTCCACTTTCATCACTGGCTCAAGGAGTACAGGTCTTGCCTTCTTGGCACCTTCCTTAAAGCCCATGGAACCGGCAATCTTAAATGCCATTTCCGAAGAATCCACATCATGGTAGGAGCCATCGTACAAAGTGACTTTTACGTCAACTACTGGGAAACCGCCAATTACGCCATTTCCCATCTGCTCCTGAATCCCTTTATCCACCGCCGGTATATATTCCTTTGGAACTACGCCACCAACGATCTCATTTACGAACTCATATCCAGAACCCTGTTCTTTGGGCTCTATCTTCAGCCAGACATGACCAAACTGACCACGACCTCCTGACTGACGAACAAACTTACCTTCCTGCTCAACACTGCCGCGAATGGTTTCGCGGTATGCCACCTGGGGCGCACCCACATTGGCCACAACATTGAACTCACGCTGCATACGGTCAACGATAATCTCCAGGTGCAACTCACCCATCCCGGAAATGATGGTCTGACCTGACTCCTCATCGGTATGTACCCGAAATGAAGGGTCTTCCTGTGCCAGCTTGGAGAGGGCTATACCCATTTTTTCCTGATCTGCCTGGGTCTTCGGTTCAATTGCCACCGAAATAACTGGCTCAGGGAACTCCATGCGTTCCAGCGTGATGACATCTTTCATGTCACACAGGGTGTCACCCGTGGTGACATCCTTCAGCCCGATGGCAGCAGCGATATCGCCCGCCCGGACTTCTTTAATCTCTTCGCGGCTATTGGCGTGCATCTGTACGAGACGACCAATACGCTCTTTTTTTCCTTTTACCGGGTTAAACACGGCATCGCCGGAGTTAATCACCCCGGAGTAGACCCGGAAAAAGCACAGGGAACCTACAAAAGGATCCGTTGCAATCTTGAATGCCAGGGCCGCAAACGGCTCATCATCTGATGAGTGGCGCTCCGCCTCAGTTTCATTCTTGTCACTCAGCACACCCTTTATCGCCAGTACATCAACTGGTGATGGCATGAAGTCGACAATCGCATCCAGCATGGCCTGCACACCTTTATTCTTAAAGGCTGAGCCACACAGAACCGGCACAATCTCGTTCGCCAGGGCACGCATCCTTATACCCTGCTTGATTTCGGCTTCCTCAAGGTCACCGCTCTCAAGATATTTCTCCATCAACTCTTCAGAGGCTTCCGCAGCTGATTCCACCATCTGCTCACGCAGCTCATGGGCCTTGTCTTTCAGTTCAGCCGGAATTTCTTCATAACTGAAGGTGGCGCCCATGTCGGCCTCATTCCAGTTGATGGCCTTCATCTTGATCAGGTCCACTACACCCTTGAAGTTTTCTTCAGCACCGATATTCAATTGAATCGGTACAGGGTTGGTGCCCAATCGGGTCTTAATCTGCTCGACCACCCTGAGGAAGTCGGCGCCGGCACGGTCCATTTTATTAACAAAGGCCATACGCGGTACGTGGTACTTGTTCGCCTGACGCCACACGGTCTCAGACTGGGGCTCCACTCCCCCGACGGCACAAAATACTGCACATGCGCCATCTAATACTCGTAGTGAACGTTCCACCTCAATGGTGAAGTCCACATGTCCCGGCGTATCAATAATATTGATCCGATGTTCCGGAAACTGCTTCTCCATGCCTTGCCAGAAGCAGGTTGTTGCGGCCGAGGTAATGGTAATGCCTCGCTCCTGCTCCTGCTCCATCCAGTCCATGGTGGCTGCCCCGTCATGTACCTCACCAATCTTGTGCGAGATTCCCGTATAGAACAGAACTCGTTCTGTGGTAGTCGTCTTACCCGCATCGATGTGAGCCATGATGCCGATATTGCGATACCGCTCTATAGGGGTCTTACGGGCCACTGCCTGTATACCTATATTGTGTCGTTACTACCAGCGGTAGTGTGCGAAGGCCTTGTTGGCCTCAGCCATGCGGTGTGTATCTTCCCGTTTCTTAACAGCGGTGCCACGATTTTCTGAGGCATCCAGAATTTCACTTGCTAGACGGGCACCCATGCCCTTTTCGCTACGGCTACGGGCCGCATCAACAATCCAGCGCATAGCCAGTGTGTTACGACGGTTTGGGCGAACTTCAACCGGCACCTGGTAAGTCGCACCACCGACACGGCGGGATTTTACTTCCACCATTGGGCGGACATTGTCCAGAGCCTTTTCCAGGGCTTCAACAGCATCGGACTTGGATTTCTCTACTACAGTGTCCAAAGCACCGTAGACAATCTTTTCCGCTACTGACTTCTTCCCGCTTTCCATCAACATATTGATGAATTTGGCGATCATCTCTGACCGGAACTTGGGATCCGGCAGGATAGGTCTTTTCGCTGCGACTCGTCTTCTAGCCATTTACAAATTTCCTGTTTACTTAACACTATAAAAACGGCGGTGAATCAAAAAAACTGTTCAGTCACCATTTTCTAACAATTCAATTACGATTTAGGTCGCTTGGCACCGTATTTAGAACGGGCCTGCCTACGATCACTCACACCAGCAGTATCCAGAGAACCTCGCACTGTGTGATAACGCACACCCGGTAAATCCTTCACACGACCACCACGAATCAGAACCACTGAGTGCTCCTGCAGGTTGTGGCCTTCACCACCGATATAACTGGTCACTTCATGACCATTGGTCAGGCGCACACGGGCAACCTTACGCATAGCCGAGTTCGGCTTTTTCGGTGTAGTCGTATAAACACGAGTACACACGCCACGACGCTGAGGACAGGCCTCCAGTGCCGGAACATTACTCTTTTCCCGCTTACTCTTACGCGGTTTACGTACCAATTGGTTTATCGTTGTCATAACTCTTTATAACTCCAGAAAATAAACGACAGGCCAGACCTTTGAATTTAAGGGGTCGGACCTGTCGTAAGGCGCGAGATTGTAGTGAATCGCCCCCCCTCCGTCAACCGGATCGGGGGTTAATTTTCCAATTTTTCGTCAGGATTTAGCCTTCGCTGACCTGCTCGGTGGAAGATTCCGAGCTATCCCCTTCCAGGGCGGCTGTTTCGGCCTCCAGAAGGGCCTCCATGGATTCCTGCTCCTTGCGCTTGCGACGGCGCTCGGCGTGGAATGCCAGGCCGGTACCAGCCGGAATCAGGCGGCCCACGATAACATTTTCCTTCAGACCACGTAGATCATCTACCTTGCCTGTGACTGCCGCTTCGGTCAGTACGCGAGTGGTCTCCTGGAAGGAGGCCGCGGAAATAAAGGATTCTGTCGCCAAGGAGGCCTTGGTAATCCCCAGTAGCATGGGCTCATACAGGGCAGGTTGTTTGCCCTGGGCCTTGACCCGCTCGTTCTCGTCCAGCAGACGGGAACGGTCAACCTGCTCACCTTTAAGCATGCGGGTATCGCCAGGCTGAGTGACCTCTGCCTTACGCAGCATCTGGCGAACAATCACTTCGATGTGCTTATCGTTAATCTTCACACCCTGCAGGCGGTAAACTTCCTGAACTTCGTTAGTAATATAACGGGCCAGTTCCGCAACCCCTAATAAACGGAGAATATCGTGCGGATTGGGTTCACCTTCAGCAATGACTTCACCTTTTTCTACGTGCTCACCTTCGAACACGGTGACATGACGCCATTTTGGAATCAGCTCTTCGTAGGTATCGCCTTCGACAGGGGTAATCACCAGACGCTGTTTACCCTTGGTCTCCTTGCCGAAGCTAACCGTACCAGTGATTTCCGCCATGATGGAGGATTCTTTCGGTTTACGGGCTTCGAACAGGTCGGCCACTCGAGGAAGACCACCTGTAATATCGCGAGTTTTTGAGGATTCCTGTGGAATACGGGCAATGGCATCACCCACACCGACGCTATCCCCATCTTTCATACCAATAATCGCACCGGAAGGCAGGTAATAATGAGCAGGTATATCGGTGCCTGGAATCTTCAGGTCATCGCCCTTCTCATCCACCAGTTTCACCATAGGACGCATATCCTTGGCAGAGCTGGCACGTTGTTTCGGATCGGTAATAACCAGGCTGGACAGACCGGTGACCTCGTCTACCTCAGACTGCACTGTCACACCATCGATGATATCGACAAACTTAACCACACCATCCACTTCGATAATAACAGGGTGAGTATGGGGGTCCCAGTTGGCGACTATCTCGCCAGCCTTGACAGTGTCGCCATCTTTTGCCGAAATACCGGCACCGTAAGGCACTTTGTAGCGCTCACGCTCACGGTTGTGATCGTCCAGAATGGTGATTTCACCAGAACGGGACACCGCCACGATGTTGCCACTGGCGTGTTGCACGGTCTTGATATTGTGCAGACGAACCGTACCATTGGTCTTCACTTCAATATTATTAATGGCCGCCGAACGACTGGCCGCACCACCGATATGGAAGGTACGCATGGTCAGCTGGGTACCAGGCTCACCGATAGACTGGGCGGCAATAACCCCCACGGCTTCACCCACGTTGACCTTGTGGCCACGGGCCAGATCACGACCATAACAGCTTGAACAGACACCTACGTGGCTTTCACAGGTAATAGTCGAACGAACCAAAATATGGTCAATACCCAACTCTTCGAGTTGAGCCACCCAGGCTTCATCCAGCAGAGTGCCATGTTTAATCAGGATTTCGTTGTCGGCGGACAGGACATCCTGTGCCACGACACGCCCCAGAACACGTTCACTCAAGGGCTCAACAACATCTCCCCCTTCAATCAGGGAGGTCATGTGTAAACCGCGGCTGGTACCGCAATCAAATTCAGTAATCACCAGATCCTGGGAGACGTCAACAAGACGTCGAGTCAGATAACCCGAGTTAGCTGTTTTCAATGCGGTATCGGCCAGACCCTTACGAGCACCGTGGGTCGAAATAAAGTATTGCTGTACGGACAGACCTTCACGGAAGTTCGCCGTAATAGGAATTTCGATAATGGAACCATCTGGTTTGGCCATCAGACCACGCATCCCGGCCAACTGACGAATCTGGGCAGCACTACCACGAGCCCCGGAATCTGCCATCATGTAAACCGAGTTGAAAGAAGGCTGTTTGACGGTATTGCCTTCGGCATCCACTACATCTTCCTTACCCAATTTTTCCATCATGGCCTTGGCCACCTGATCATTAGTATGTGACCAGATATCTACCACCTTGTTGTAGCGCTCACCAAAGGTCACCAGACCAGAGGCGTACTGGTGTTCAATTTCCTTCACCTGTTCTTCGGCTGCACTCAGAATCGCACTTTTCTCTTCCGGGATGACCATATCATCGGCACCGAAGGAGACGCCGGCACGGGTAGAATTACGGAATCCGGTGTACATCAACTGGTCGGCAAAAATAACCGTGTCTTTCAGGCCAAGACGACGATAACAGGCATTGATTAACTGGGAAATGGCCTTCTTGTTCATGTCCTTGTTAACCAGGTCATAAGACAAGCCATTTGGTACAATTTCCCATAACAGGGCACGACCAACGGTGGTGTCTTTGACAGAAGTAGCCTCTACCATTTCACCGTCATCATTTTTCAGGTACTCAGTAATACGGACCTTAACCTTTGCCTGTAGATGCACTTTCTGATTGGCATAGGCACGATGTACTTCCTGAGTATCAGAGAAGATCATACCTTCACCCTGAGCATTAACACGATCACGTGTCATATAATAGAGGCCCAAGACCACGTCCTGCGAAGGTACGATAATGGGTTCACCATTAGCCGGTGACAGAATATTGTTCGAGGCCATCATCAGGGCACGGGCTTCGAGCTGTGCTTCGATAGACAGTGGTACGTGAACTGCCATCTGGTCACCGTCAAAGTCGGCGTTGAATGCAGTACAGACCAGTGGATGCAGCTGGATGGCCTTCCCTTCAATCAGTACCGGTTCAAAGGCCTGGATGCCCAGACGGTGCAAAGTTGGCGCACGGTTAAGCATCACTGGATGTTCACGAATCACTTCTTCCAGGATATCCCAGACTTCTGGGCCTTCGCGCTCGACCATTTTCTTGGCCGCTTTAATCGTTGTGGCCAGACCACGACGCTCTAATTTGGAGAAAATAAAGGGCTTGAACAGTTCCAGGGCCATTTTCTTGGGCAGGCCACACTGGTGCAGTTTCAGGGTAGGACCTACCACGATAACCGAACGACCAGAGTAGTCCACACGTTTACCCAGCAGGTTCTGACGGAAGCGACCCTGCTTACCTTTAATCATGTCAGCCAGGGACTTCAGAGGACGCTTGTTGGAACCCGTGATAGCACGACCACGGCGACCATTATCCAGCAGGGCATCAACCGATTCCTGCAGCATACGTTTTTCGTTACGGACAATAATGTCTGGTGCATTCAGGTCTAATAATCTTTTCAGTCGGTTATTACGGTTAATAACACGACGGTACAGGTCATTCAGGTCTGAAGTTGCAAAACGACCGCCTTCAAGCGGCACCAGTGGACGCAGCTCAGGCGGCAACACTGGCAGAACCGTCATGACCATCCATTCTGGTTTGTTACCAGATACGAGGAAGGCTTCGATAAGTTTCAGGCGCTTACCCAGTTTTTTGAGTTTGGTTTCAGACTTGGTGGCACCAATATCTTCACGCAGCTGATTGGCCTCTGCATTCATGTCGATAGTACGGAGCAGATCAAAAATGGCTTCAGCACCCATTTTGGCTTCGAATTCATCACCATACTGCTCAATGGCTTCCAGATAACCTTCATCGGTTAACAGGCTACCGCGCTCAAGCTCAGTCATGCCGGGCTCAACCACAACGAAGGCTTCAAAATAAAGAATACGCTCGATATCACGCAGGGTCATATCCAGCAAGAGGCCCATACGCGAAGGCAAAGACTTCAGGAACCAGATATGAGCAACCGGGCTGGCCAGTTCGATGTGCCCCATACGTTCACGACGTACCTTGGCAAGGGTAACTTCGATACCACACTTCTCACAGATCACACCACGGTGCTTGAGGCGTTTGTATTTACCACACAGACATTCATAGTCCTTGACCGGGCCAAAAATCTTGGCACAGAACAGACCATCACGTTCAGGCTTGAAAGTACGATAGTTAATCGTTTCCGGTTTCTTAACTTCACCGAATGACCATGAACGGATCTTCTGGGGAGAGGCAAGACCGATGCGAATCGCATCAAAGTCATCTGTCTGACCCTGCTGTTTGAACATCTTCAATAAGTCTTTCACGTTTATACTCCTAGTCGAGTTATCCGGTCATTTGCCGGCTCAAATTCCGATTAAATTAGTCCTGCTGTTCCAGCTCGATGTCGATCGCCAGGGAACGAATTTCCTTCAGTAATACATTGAAGGATTCCGGCATACCGGCTTCCATACGGTGATCACCATCAACGATGTTCTTGTACATCTTGGTACGACCGTTCACATCATCTGATTTCACTGTCAGCATTTCCTGCAGGGTATAGGCAGCACCGTAAGCTTCCAGGGCCCACACTTCCATCTCACCGAAGCGCTGACCACCGAACTGGGCCTTACCACCCAGAGGCTGCTGAGTTACCAGACTGTATGGACCGGTTGAACGTGCATGCATCTTGTCATCCACCAGGTGATTCAATTTCAGCATGTACATGTAACCTACCGTCACAGGACGATCGAAGGCTTCACCGGTACGACCATCGTGCAGGGTTGTCTGACCGGAACGTGGCAGACCCGCCAGTTCCAGCAGGGCTTTGATCTGAGCTTCATCCACACCATCAAATACTGGTGTAGCCATGGGAACACCCTTGGTCAGGTTACCGGCCAGCTCAATGATCTCTTCATCAGAGAAACTCTTCAGATCTTCTTTACGACCTTCTGAGTCGTTGTAGATCTGATCCAGGAACTTACGCACGTCGGCAATCTTTTCCTGAGCTTCCAGCATCTCACCGATGCGTTTACCCAGGCCTTTTGCTGCCCAGCCAAGATGAGTTTCCAGCACCTGTCCTACGTTCATACGAGACGGTACACCCAGAGGGTTCAACACCACATCAACCGGCTCACCATCAGCGCTATAAGGCATGTCTTCAACAGGGACGATCATGGAGATAACACCCTTGTTACCGTGACGACCGGCCATCTTGTCACCAGGCTGGATACGACGTTTAACGGCCAGGTAAACCTTGACCATTTTCAATACGCCAGGAGCGAGGTCATCACCAGTCGTGAGCTTGCCTTTCTTCTCTTCAAAACGACCATCGAACTCGATACGAAGTTGTCTGAGTTGCTCTGCACCGGCCTCTAGCTGGGCATTGGCCTCGTCATTACGCAGACGGATTTCAAACCATTTTTCACGTTCGACTTCGGTCAGGTACTGCTTGGTAATCTTGGTATTGGCAGACAGGCCATTTGGACCACCATCAGCCACCTTACCGATCAGCATTTGTTCGACACGGTCATAGGCATCGTCTTCCATGATACGGCGCTGGTCATTCAAATCTTTCTTGATTCGAGCCAGTTCTGAATCTTCAATCGCCTGAGCACGAGTATCTTTTTCCAGACCATCACGAGTGAAGACCTGTACATCGATTACGGTACCGATCATGCCGGAAGGAACACGCAGTGAGGTATCTTTCACATCAGAGGCTTTCTCGCCAAAGATGGCACGCAGTAGTTTTTCTTCCGGGGTCAGCTGGGTTTCACCTTTTGGTGTCACCTTACCAACCAGGATATCGCCAGGTTTAACTTCTGCACCTATATATACGATACCGGCTTCATCCAGCTTGGAGAGGGCGGCTTCACCGACGTTGGGAATATCACCAGAAATTTCTTCAGAACCCAGTTTGGTGTCACGAGCAACACAGGTCAGCTCCTCGATATGAATGGTGGTATAACGATCTTCTTTCACCACACGCTCAGAAATCAGGATGGAATCCTCGAAGTTGTAACCATTCCAGGGCATAAAGGCCACTAGCATGTTCTGACCCAAGGCCAACTCACCCATATCAGTCGATGGGCCATCGGCCATCACATCGCCACGGGCAATTGTATCGCCAGGTTTAACCAACGGACGCTGATTGATACAGGTGTTCTGATTAGAACGGGTGTACTTGGTCAGATTGTAGATATCGACACCAGGCTCACCGGGAATGGTTTCATCGTCATTCACACGAACCACGATACGTCCTGCATCAACGGAATCAACCATGCCACCACGTTTGGCAACCACGGTTACACCGGAATCAATCGCAACGGTACGTTCCATACCAGTACCTACCAGAGGCTTATCCGCACGTAGCGTCGGTACAGCCTGGCGCTGCATGTTGGATCCCATCAAAGCACGGTTCGCATCATCGTGCTCAAGGAACGGAATCATGGAAGCCGCAACAGATACAATCTGTTTTGGTGATACATCCATATATTCAACACGATCAGGAGTAGCCATGGTGAATTCGTTCTGGTGACGACAGGAAACCAGATCGTCAGACAGGTTACCCTTGTTATCCAGGGCCGCATTGGCCTGGGCGATGACATATTCACTTTCATCAATGGCCGACAGGTAATCGATATCACTGGTAACCTTTCCGTTTTTCACACGGCGGTAAGGTGTTTCCAGGAAGCCATACGGGTTGGTACGGGCATAAACCGCCAGTGAGTTGATCAGACCAATGTTTGGACCTTCAGGGGTCTCAATCGGACAAACACGGCCATAGTGAGTTGGATGTACGTCGCGCACTTCAAAACCAGCACGCTCACGAGTCAAACCACCTGGACCCAGGGCCGAAATACGGCGCTTGTGGGTAATCTCAGACAGTGGGTTGTTCTGATCCATAAACTGGGATAGCTGACTGGAGCCAAAGAATTCCTTGATGGCAGCTGAAACAGGTTTGGCATTGATCATTTCCTGAGGCATCAGGTTATCTGATTCCGCCAGGGACAGACGTTCTTTCACAGCACGCTCAACACGTACCAGGCCGACGCGGAACTGGTTTTCCGCCATTTCACCTACAGAACGGATACGGCGGTTACCCAGGTGATCGATATCATCTACGGTACCACGTCCGTTACGGATATCCAGCAATACCTTCAGTACATCGAGGATGTCCTGCTTGTCCAGGGTACCCGAGCCTTCAATCTCTTTACGTCCAACACGACGGTTGAACTTCATACGTCCTACAGCGGAAAGGTCATAACGATCTTCACTGAAGAACAGATTATTGAACAGGTTCTCGGCGGCATCCTTTGTCGGTGGCTCACCGGGACGCATCATGCGATAAATTTCGACCTGTGCTTCCAGCTGAGTAGTAGTCGCATCGATCGACAGGGTAGAAGAAATAAACGGTCCCTGATCCAGATCATTAGTAAAGATGGTCTGGAATTCCTTAAGGCCTGCCGCTTTTAGCTGTTCCATCAATTCTTCGGTCAGCTCATCATTGGCATTGGCAATGATTTCGCCAGTCTCAGCATTGACAATATTGTGAGCCAGATTTTTGCCATAGATGTATTCTTCAGGCGCATCCAGATTCTTGACCTTGGCCTTTTCAAATTCACGGATGTGACGAGCTGTTACACGGCGACCTTCTTCAACGATAACATTGCCCTTGGCAGACATATCAAACGTCGCAGTCTCACCACGCAGTCGTTCAGGAATCAACTCAAACTGGACACCATCATTGGTAATTTTAAAGGTATTCTTTTCAAAGAAAATATCCAGGATTTGTTCATTGTCATAGCCCAGGGCGCGCAACAGAATGGTCACTGGCAATTTGCGACGACGATCGATACGCGTGAAAACACAATCCTTGGGATCGAATTCAAAATCGAGCCAGGAACCGCGATAGGGAATCACGCGAGCATTAAACAGTAGTTTTCCAGATGAATGGGTCTTGCCACGATCATGATCGAAAAATACACCCGGAGAACGATGTAACTGGGAGACGATAACACGTTCTGTACCATTAATAACAAAGGTACCGTTATCTGTCATAAGGGGCATTTCGCCCATATAGACTTCCTGTTCGCGGATATCCTTTACGGTCTGGGTCTTGGCCTCTTTATCATAGATAACCAGACGCACCTTGACGCGCAGAGGCGCAGCATAGGTTACACCACGCATCTGACATTCTTTCACGTCAAATACCGGGGTACCCAGTTTATAGCTGACATATTCCAGGGCAGCATTGCCGGAATAACTGACTATCGGGAAGACGGACTTAAAGGCTGCATGCAGACCTCTATCCTCAACTGTATCGGCAGTAGCATCTGCCTGTAAGAATTCCCGATAAGAATTAATCTGTGTGGCCAGCAGGTACGGTACTTCCAGTACACTGGCGCGACGACCAAAATCTTTACGTATACGTTTTTTCTCAGTAAATGAGTAACCCATTGGACGCTCCGCGTAGCATTATTTCAATTTGTTACCCGCACCCAGCACATGCATGATACTGGTGCAGCGAGAGACCTGTTTGTTTTAACCCGTCAGTCTGTCGCCGGGATAATTAGCCATTTAATATAGCTTAAATCAGACATAACACAGCCTCCGGGCAGTTTTCACCACCCGGAGGATGTGTTTATCTGAAATTCAGAACCAACTTACTTGAGTTCGACAGCAGCGCCAGCCTCTTCCAGTTGTTTCTTAACTTCTTCGGCTTCAGCCTTGGCAGCGCCTTCTTTGATAGTAGAAGGAGCACCTTCAACCATCTCTTTCGCTTCCTTCAGGCCCAGGCCAGTGATCGCACGAACAGCCTTGATGACGGAAACCTTGTTATCACCAAAGCTGGTCATAACAACGTCAAACTCATCTTTCTCGACTGCAGCAGCAGCTTCACCACCAGCAGCAGCTGGAGCTGCAGCGACAGCCGCAGCGGCTGATACGCCAAATTTTTCTTCCATCGCTTCAATCAGATCCACGACTTCCATAACAGTCATATTGGAAATAGTTTCCAAGATGTCATCTTTTGATACTGCCATTTTCTTTCTCCTAAATAATCAATTCAGTTCATTATGCAGCTGATTGTTTCGCATCGCGAACTGCCGCGACGGTACGGACCAGCTTGCCAGGTACCTCGTTGACCGTACGGGCCAGCTTGGTAATTGGCGCTTGCATGACAGACATAAGCATGCTGATGGCCTGATCTTTGGTTGGCAGACTAGCCAGGCGTTCAAGATCACCTGCTGCTAGTAACTGACCACCGACAGACAGGGCTTTTACAACCAGTTTGTCATTGTCTTTGGCGAAGGCCTTTATAACACGGGCTGCAGAACCGGGGTCTTCCTGAGAAAACGCCAGTACCAGCGGACCGGTCAGGGCTTCGTTCATGCACGCGTAATCCGTGCCTTCAAATGCGCGTTTGGCCAGGGTGTTTTTGACTACCCGCAGGTAGACACCACCTTTACGTGCTTCCGCACGCAAAGCTGTCATCTGTTCAGATGTCAGACCATGGTATTCCGCAGCAACTGCGGAATGCGCACCGGCGGCAATTTCGGCTACATCAGCTACAATGGCTTCTTTCTCACTGAAACTTAATGCCACTCGAACTTACCTCCTGTTTCATCATCGCTTCCGATGATGGTTGGACACAACGGTTAGTCACATCGACTTACCGCTAACGCTAGTGGCCCTTAGCAGAAAATTCTGTAGAGGCGCACCATCTACGCAGGCTGTTGCCATTTACACCGTCAGGACTAATTGCTTCCATCGGGTACCTGCGGTCTTTGATGGACGTTGCAGACCAGTTAAAACCGTCTGCATCGACCCAAAGCTCTTCATTAACCGCCCAGGCTTGCCTGGTCGATTGCAATCCCTGCACCCATGGTGGTAGATACAGTGATTTTTTTCATATATTGACCCTTGGCAGCTGCAGGCTTGATCTTGGTCAGATCAGCTAGCAGTGCTTCAAGGTTCTGTTTCAGGCTGCTGGGATCAAATTCCACATTGCCAATTGAGCAATGGATGATACCGGCCTTGTCAGTACGGTAACGAACCTGACCACCCTTGGCATTTTTCACGGCAGTTTCCACATCGGGAGTTACCGTGCCAACCTTGGGGTTAGGCATCAGGCCACGCGGACCGAGGATCTGACCTAGCTGACCCACAACACGCATAGCGTCTGGTGTTGCAATCACAACATCAAAATCCATGTTGCCTTTCTTGATGTCATCAGCAAGGTCATCAAAGCCAACGATGTCGGCGCCAGCGGCCTTGGCCTTATCGGCATTTTCACCCTGAGCAAAAACAGCAACACGTACAGTCTTGCCAGTGCCATTAGGCAGAACAGATGAACCACGCACAACCTGGTCAGATTTACGAGGGTCAACACCCAGATTTACTGACACATCAACGGACTCAGTGAACTTTGCACGAGGCAGGTCTTTTAAAATCTGGAAGGCTTCATCGGCAGCATACAGCTTGCCGTGCTCGATCTTTTCGGCGATTGCCTTCTGACGTTTGGTTAATTTAGCCATTTACACACCCTCCGTTTCGAGACCCATGCTACGAGCAGTACCAGCGATAGTACGTACGGCAGCATCCATATCGGCGGCAGTCAGGTCAGGTTCCTTAGTCTTGGCGATCTCTTCCAGCTGGGCACGGCTAACCTTGCCAACTTTATCGCGGTTAGGAACACCTGAACCGGATTTAATGCCAGCAGCCTTCTTCAATAAAATTGAGGCTGGGGGTGTTTTGGTAATAAAGGTAAAGCTGCGGTCACTGTAGACAGTGATCACAACAGGAATGGGCAGGCCTTGCTCCATGTTCTGACTCTGAGCATTGAATGCCTTACAGAATTCCATGATGTTAACACCATGTTGACCCAGTGCGGGACCAACGGGCGGACTAGGATTAGCCTGTCCTGCCGGGACCTGCAGCTTGATATAAGCTTCGATCTTCTTTGCCATTTCTATTTACTCCTGTGTGGGTGCAAACGCCTCTCGGCTCCCCGTTTTTACAATGGAGACAGGTGGCAACCTGTCCCCCTGAAAATTCTTAACCCTTTTCGACCTGTGCAAATTCCAGGTCAACCGGTGTGGAACGACCAAAGATAGACACTTCCACACGTAGACGGTTCTTATCGTAATCCACTTCTTCAACCACGCCGTTGAAGTCATTAAATGGACCATCGGTAATACGTACCACTTCGCCTGTCTCGAACAGGACTTTTGGCCGTGGCTTCTCGGCACCTTCCTGAACACGATTCAGAATGGATTCCGCTTCACGGTCAGTAATGGGTGCAGGCTTATCCGTTGTACCACCAATAAAGCCCATGACCTTGGGCACATCCTTAACCAGGTGCCAGGTCTCATCTGTCATATCCATTTGTACCAGGACGTAGCCGGGGAAGAATTTACGGTCTGATTTACGCTTTTGACCATCACGCATCTCGACCACTTCTTCGGTCGGCACCATCACATCACCAAACAGCTCCTCAAGACCTGCCAGCTTGATACGTTCTTCAAGCGAGCGTTTTACCTGATTTTCAAAACCAGAATACGCATGTACAACATACCAACGCAGCGCCATGTATTAGCCCCCTTGTCCTGTGAGCATTTTGACTGCCCAGAGTAATACCATGTCAAATAACCACAGCATCAAACCAACCAGGATAACCATGGCCAGCACGAGTAATGTGGTTTGTGTTGTTTCACGGCGAGTCGGCCAGACAGACTTGCGCATTTCCATGGCTGCTGCACGACTGAAACTGACGGTATCTGCACCCATCTGTGTCGTCAGAGCAACCAGCATCGCTACGATGATGACACCCAACAAACCCAGTACGCGATACAATAACGCCTGATCAGCGTAGTAATAAAAACCCGCCACACCTGCCACAACGAACAGTAATGCTACGAGTAACTTTATTTTATCTAGCATGTCCTTCTATCTAACCTTCTGTCAGTAAACCCGCCAAATTTGGCAGGCCAGGAGGGAATCGAACCCCCAACCTACGGTTTTGGAGACCGTCGCTCTGCCAATTGAGCTACTGGCCTAAAACAAACAGGTAAAGGAACAGCCTTCAGCCACGCATCGCGTGTCCAAATAACTGTTCCTGTACCTATCTTGCGGCGACGAATCGCTGCAATTACTCAATAATCTTGGCAACCACACCGGCGCCAACAGTACGTCCACCTTCACGAATCGCAAAACGTAAACCGTCTTCCATCGCAATCGGGGCAATCAGTGATACAGT
>Ga0224506_10000460_pt1 | contig 35002 bp, 31 predicted proteins | sample SF_Jan12_sed_USG_2_FD_169108 | JGI IMG/M metagenome (GOLD analysis project Ga0224506, IMG submission 169108) | Sediment microbial communities from San Francisco Bay, California, United States - SF_Jan12_sed_USGS_8_1 | ecosystem: Environmental > Aquatic > Marine > Sediment | place: USA... | reverse complement strand
CCCTTTCCCTTCGTCAAGCTGGGATTAGTTCTGGCCATTTCTTCACTAATGTCATATTCACCCCAACCCCGCATAGGAACCACTAACGCCGTCGGCCCTTTGACCTTATTCAATCTCGTCACCATGGCTCCAGCTACCTTTTGAGCCTCCTCCGGTAGTATACCTACGGCTGCTGCATTTGGAGTTCGGTTAACGATTGACCGGCCTTGGAATTTTTTCTCCTCTTCCTCGAATAATCCGCCGGTGACCTTAGATCGCAGCTTTCTTTCGATAATTTGGCTTCTATTACCGCCAGGACCTAAAAAATCGAGACCGCCGGTAGAGACCACTTGGGGAATGCCCATCTCGCCAGCGGCACTAAGCCTGCTAGGCCCCGCATGCATTTCGCCACCACAAGCCAGATCCGTCATTTCGTGAGTTGCTATGTCTAGTGAACCGACTATTTCGCCATCTCTGATTAACTCCTCCAGCGATGCACCGCCCCCAACTGCGTGAAGATTGATTAAATCATATCCTCTTGACTCAAAATGTCTGGATGCCCTTTCTGTACAGGGAGCCACTACACCTAGTATCGTGCAGCCTATGAGAGGTTTGATTTCTTCCTTTTCAACCGAAGGGGCCATTGATCCGCCCACTATCATAGCAGCTGCATTAGTAAGCACTTTTCTTGTCACCTTATTCAAGCCCATCTCAACGATGGGATAAAACATGGCTATATCTCGTGTCCCTATATACGGACGGCAATCTCCGGTCGCCAGAGTCGAACTCATGATTTTAGGCACACCTAGAGGCAACGATTGCATGATTTTGCTTCCAATAAAAGTGCTCGTGGCCCCGCCGTGCGCAATTATGCCATCCAACTTTCCCTCTTCCAACATTTCCTTAACTTTCTTTATCCCACCCTTTGCGATGATATCTGCGGCTTTTATCCTATCCAATTTAAAGATATCGTCTTTGGTGTACCCCTCTTTCGAAATAAGCTCACTTACGGGAATGTCGGCCCATCCAACTTCGCCGCCGCAACTAATCTCCATAATAATTGGGTTACCACCTGCTTTTCTAACCTGCTCCGCGAGAAATTTGATTTCATTGCCCTTTGTGTCCAATATTCCAGCTACAACTATAGTCGGTTTTTTTGCTTTCATAATTTTTCCTTTAAAATTAAATTATCTTATTGCTTTTTTTTAAATTATTCCTTAATAGGAGTCCACATGTATCCGTATAACCAGTTACCGTTATTTGCTCTTCTGAGCTTTCGAACCACGAGTCGAACCTTCATGCCTTCTTTCACTTCTTCAAGCTTGCAATCGACGAGTTCGGTGGGCATTATGCATACCCCCTCTTTTAACTTGACTGAGGCAATGATTCGACGGTCCCGACCATAAACATGCATACCCATCAGAGGGGCAGGGACAGAATCCTGCATGAATGAGAATACTTCTCCTTCGTGACTGAATTCATATTCTTCGAAATCTCTAGAATGACAATTTGGACACACTTCGGATACTCGCCTGGGCCACCATAATTCTCCACACTTCTTGCATTTGGAACCTACTAATCTGTATCTACCCTTTCTTTCTCTCCAATAAATCGGTTCCCTATACACAGCAATTTGGTATGCGGGCTCAGGGAATGCTGAATACAATTAACCCCCCCTAAGGACAGCTGTCGCAGACATTGCTCCCATTCCCCCCACCCCTCCAACTCCCTGAATTATTGCCACTTCGTGCTTTGGCGCTTGCCTCTTGCCAGCTTGCCCGCGCAATTGGATCACAGCCTCAACACAACCATTTGACCAATCTGCACCAGAGGCTTTACCAAATCCATCAGCACCTCCGTAAGTACTGAATGGAAGTCGCCCATCGATAGCTGTTTCGCCTTCTATGATAAATTTCGCAGCACCAAAACGTGGACAGACCCTCATCGATTCTAAGAATGTAAAAATTAGGAATGGCGATTCGTTTAAATCTATGTCTTTAGGCTCTACCTTTGCCCTTTTCATTGCTTCTTCTGTAGATAGCCAAACTGCTGGCGAACACAAAAAGTCAAACTTATCGGGAGGAGTATTAGTTACGGATGGCCATGAATATTTTCGAACTGGATAGTGCATAGGCCAAGCCGGATAATTTGGAGTGTTCTTTTGCGCTACACCCTCAACGTAAACTGGTGTATCGGTATATTTTTTCGCATCTTCCGCTGGAACTAAAATTACCCCGCTTGCTCCATCGGTAGATAGTCCACGTGGAAGTCTTCTCCAGAATTCTTCTTCGTTAGTATCCAAAAGGCTCATCATTTCATCTTTTTTAATAGGACAAGGAACACCATACAATCCAGCTCTTGGATTCCTGTTCACGTACCAATACCTTAGAATTATGCTCGTGACTAAAGCTTCTAAAGTGTCTCGTTTTCCATAGTACTTATATGCAAAATAATTAGCCATGTCTGTTACGTGATAATGATCGAAACCGAGATGATAATCGAAATCTACATTCGATTGGAGACAACGTTTATCTGCACGATTTAGTATATCATACCTACTATCCCAACCTATTTGTAACACTCTGTCGTATAGACCTGATGCGACTAACGTGTATGCATCGTGGAAACTTGTTCCGCTTCCAGTACATTGATCTGTTATTAAAGAATGCCCTGTAGGGACCATTCCTAAAGCATCCACTATTTCCGCAGGGCTTCCACCTTCTACCGAAGCCTCCCCATGGTAGTTGGTAACTATGTATTGAATATCCTTTGGATCCATTCCTTTATCAACACTAGCTAGAATATCATAACCAGCATCTGCTATTTTCGTTCTCCACGATTTTAAGTCATCCTTTCTCCTCGCTTCAGGTGAATTGTCCATCGAACCAAACCCCACAACAGCAACTTTTCTTCCCATTTTCATGCACCTCATAAGAACGTAGGATTCAAGTCTTGTAAATATTTGTATTCATTTCTGGTAGCATCAGCATAGCTCACTAGCTCTTTCCTTTCAAGAATTTCTTTAAGAGGAACCTCGGGTCTTTTTCCATCGATATGAGATGTCACCTTAAGGCTAAAAGCGTCGCTGCCACCCCCAAAGCCGTATGAAGCCACAAATATGCGTTCGTCAGGCTTTGCCGAATCTAACACGTTTGCCAGACCAAGTAGCGCGGATGCCGCTCCACAATCTCCTATTATGTTAGCAATCGTCCCAAGTTTCACCTGTTTTTCTGTAAAACCTAGTCTTCCCATGATGTGGCGAGAAGCGGTCCCAAAAGGCTGCTGAAAAATCGAATAACTGTAATCTTCAGGTTTAAGACCTAATTTTTGCATTAAGGATTTTGATGCGTGTGTTACATGTTCCACATACCCAACTTCCCACATCGGGTAAACATCACCAGATGGCGAGCCTGAAGAAAGACCCGTACTTTGTATGTATCTATCCCCTTCAATTCTCCAAAATTCAGATATGTCACTTGCATAAGAACATGTTCCTTCAATCTCAGCAATAGGTTCTTCTCTCCCAATTACAAAAGAAGCCGCGCCAGCTGAAGCTTCATATTCGAATAAACGTCCCGGGCAAGCGTGACGGTTGAGTGCATCGCTGCCAATTGCCAACCCGCAACTTGCCATTTTAGACTCTATTAGTCCCATGCAGATTTGAATTGCAGCTGTTCCTGATTTACCGGAAAATTGCACATCACCGCACATTAAATACGGGCTAAGTCCAAGGGCTTCAGCAACAATTGTAGCCGAGGGTTTTGAGTCGTAAGGATTTGTACAAGTCCCGAGATAAAGTGCATCAATTTTTTCTCTCTCAATTTTAGAATTTTTTATAGCACTTTTAGAGGCAGCAATAGCAAGCGTGATGACATCCTCATTTGGTTGCAACACAGCTCTTTCGCTAAGTCCTAGTTTTTCTTTCAAGAAACTTATAGGATAATTTCTCCAAACACTATTGATTTCCTCAACTTTGATCCTTAAATACGGTACAAAATACCCGTATCCGAGTATTCCTAACATGATTTTATTTAATAGCAGAGCCTTTATAAATTTTTTTATACTAAGCTTTTTGATAGCAGAATAGGTTCAGAACTTAGGTGAAACGTCAAAAAAATTAAGTTATTTTTGATGTCAAATTTATGGCAAATTTATATTCAAACAATCCAAAAACCGAAAAGCTTAAAAGGCGTAACATTTTATTAAAAAACGTGTCAAACGCAAAATACGTGCCGCCAATATTTCACTTCATTGGATTGATTGCAGCATTGTATGCAGCGGCTATAGCATTAAGTCGTGAATTCCCTCCAAATTGGGGGTGGGCTTTTGCACCATTCGGTATTGCGGTCTTGGGAATAACTATCATAGGGGTTGTAACTAGCCTTCCGAAAAGAATGCCCTCAAAAGAAGCGGTACCAATTTTGAAAACAGGGATCAAAATGGGGGCAATTATGAAACTGTTTTTCGTTCTTGCCGCGTTTATTGGTGGTGCGTATGTCTATTGGTTTGCTCCGGTTGAGGGGCCACCGGGTGTTGTTTTGCCACCGGGTTTGGGCTGGGAAGGTGCTGGAGGGCTCTGGGTAGGTGTCTCATTAGCGCTTGCCTTGTCGATAATCGGGGACATTGTTGCACATAAGGGACTTGGGATGATGCTTAAACACGGAGGAGGAGAATAGAGATGCCACCACCAAAAGCAGCATACATACCTAACGTGTTTAGTGCAATAGGTTTGGTTATCGCAATTATTGCAGGAATCTTAGCTGTAAATAACGTTGAACTGCGGCCCGATTCACCCTGGCCTTTTGCTATCGCATTAATCTGTCTCATGGGAGTTTTGAATCTTCCTCAAGCCCCCCCTCCAAAAAGATTGATCCCTAACATAATAAGTGGCATAAAAGTGGGGGCCATAATTAAGATATTGTTTATTGTAGCTGGGATAATCGTTGGAGTATATTTATTATATTTCTTTGACCCCACTCATGGTATGGTCCCAGGATTTGTAATGCCTTTTGATGCTAGTACGGTCCCCTGGTTTGGTGTCGCGTTGCCGCTATTCATCTCGTTAATTGGGGACATCGGGGCACTTAAAGCTCTTTCAGGGATGGCTAAAACACTCCCTTATTAGATCCAAAGATTAAATTAGAGATTGTGGGGTAAAGCGAGTGAAAAAGGTAGAATTAAAAGATGTAAAGCCTTATGAGGCACCCGGGCATTTCAAAATGGTTGCTCTCAGACTCCATCACAAAGAAACGACAGGCACCGAAAACTTCTGGGTGGGGCTGTCACATTTCCTCCCAGGCGGCGGTGCGGAGATGGGTTCAAGCGATACGGAAAAAGTGTATTTCGTGATTTCCGGAGTTATAACCGTAGTAACCCCTGATAAAAAAGAGATAACCTTACGCCCGATGGATTCGCTCTTTATACCCCCCGGTGAAGAACGATATATCATAAATAAAGAAAATGTGCCCGCTGCCATGCTGGTCATTGCCGCGTACCCGAGAACACAAGGGAGGTGATAAATTGAAAAAGGAAAAAGAAGTACTAGATTCCCCTTATATGCATGGAGGGTTGACGATGGAGGACTTGGGTAGAGCCGAAGATATACTCAAAAAGCCTTCTGTCAACATCCTTGGCAAAGACGTTGAAGTTTTCGACTTAAGCCAGCCTTGGGGTGCAGGTACTCCTCTCTGGCCATACTTCGCGGATTACGTAGTTAACAGAGTCCATTACCACGCGAAATCCCGAGTTCTAAGCCAGTATATTACCCATTCAATGCATGCTTCGACCCACGCAGATGCGCCAGTCCACGTTGAGGAAGGATACCCCTACATCGATGAGGTGCCAATAGAAAGGTACTGCGGAAAGGGCGTTGTAGTCTCAATACCCAAGAAAAAGTGGGAGGTCATCATGCCGGAGGACTTGGAGAAAGCGGAACCAACGATAGAGGAAGGAGACATCGTCATCATCAACTCGGGTTGGCATCGCTACTTTGGTGACAACATTAAATACTTCTGCTACTCGCCTGGGCTTTACAAGGAAGCTGGTGAATGGTTCGTTAAAAAGAAGGTAAAAGCCGTTGGCGTAGATCAGCAAGCGATAGACCATCCATTGGCAACAAAAATAGCTTGGTACCAAGGGCCAGGAGACAGACCAATTCTCCCATGGGTGCTAGAGGAATACAAAAAGGAGACAGGAAGAGAGGCTATTGAGGACTTTCCTTTGTGGGAACCTTGCCACAGGATCCTTTACACGCATGGAATTCCCGGTTGGGAGAATGTTGGCGGAGATATCGACAAAGTGACCGGTAAAAGATGCACCATTCTAGGATTACCCTTGAGGTGGGTGAAAGGCGACGGTTCCATGGTAAGAATGGTAGCGATTGTTGAGAAAAAGTGATCTCATGGAAAAAGCTTACGCTATCGAACCAGAAAAGGTCTCCGAGCAAGTCAAACGCATGTATGACTTGACGGGAAAGGTCGCTGTGGTTACGGGTGGTGCCGGAGGACTGGGTGGACCCACTTGTGTAGCTTTGGCTAGTGCTGGTGCGGATGTAGTCGTTGTCGATATGAATCCAGAAAAATCGGAAAAAATAGCTGAACAAGTTAAATCGCTGGGCAGGAAATCTATGGCGATCCAAGTAGATGTAACGAAGGAGGAAGATGTTAAGAGCATGGTAAAAAAGGTTGTTGATGAGTTCAAAAAAGTTGATATCCTCATAACCTATGCCGGGATGAATATCCCAAAACCAGCTGAAGAATATCCCCTCGAAGATTGGAACAAGGTGATGTCCCTTAACGTGACGGGCATGTTTCTTTGTTGCAGAGAGGTGGGCAAAGTTATGATTAATCAAAAGTCAGGTAAAATCATAAATGTTTCATCTGTACGGAGTGCTTTCGCCCTTCCCAGAAATTACCTTGGTTATTGTACAAGTAAAGGCGCCGTAAATATGATTACGAAGCAATTAGCTTGCGAGTGGGGAAAGTTCAACGTAAATGTTAACGCGATCGCGCCCACGGTAATTGAAACCCCCTTGACGAGACACATTCTCGAAAACAAAGATTTCGCAGAGAAGTTTAAAAGAGGCATACCGCTTGGAAGATGGGGCCGACCGGATGATCTATTTGGAACCCTGATATATTTGGCCTCAGATGCATCGAACTTCATAACGGGACAAATAATCTTTATTGACGGTGGCACAACAACTTTCGATAGCATAGATTGAGTAGTAATTTAAAAAGGATGGCAATATGGGTAAGTTACTTTGGGAACCAACAGAAGAACGGAAAAGAAATGCCAATATAACCAAGTTTATGGATTTCGTGAATAAACGTTATAAAAAGAACTTTCGCACTTATCAAGAACTTTACGAATGGTCAATAAGTAAAATACCTGATTTCTGGGCTTCCGTGTGGGATTTCGTCGGGATCAAGGCTTCTAAGGGCTATAACACTGTCGTCGATGATGTAAGTAAAATGCCTGGTGCAAAGTGGTTTATTGGGGCAAGGCTGAACTTTGCCGAAAATCTGCTAAGATATAAGGATGATCATACAGCTTTTGTGTTTAAAGGGGAAACTCAAAGATCAGCCAGAATGAGTTACGCAGAACTCTATGACTCTGTGGCGCGTCTTGCAAAATCGCTTCGGGAGATGGGAGTTGCGCCTAGAGATCGAGTAGTCGGGTACATGCCTAATATGATAGAGACGGCTGTTGCTATGCTTGCTACTACTAGCATCGGTGCTACATGGTCCTCCTGTGCTACTGATATCGGTCCAATGGCAGCTTTGGATCGCTTTGGCCAAATTGAACCGAAAGTTTTGTTCACCGCCGATGGATATTTTTACAAAGGAAAGACTTTCAATACTCTTCTCAATGCGGCTGAGATTGTAAAGGGAATAACTTCAATTAAAAAAGTTATAGTGGCTTCCTACATCGAAGAAAAACCTGATATCAGCCATGTTCCCAACTCTGTCCATTATGATGACTTCTTATCTAAGGAAAGTGAACTTGAAATTAAATTTGAACAATTGCCTTTTGACCATCCTGTGTTTATTATGTTTTCATCTGGAACAACTGGTAAGCCAAAGTGCATGGTGCAAGGAGCTGGTGGAATTCTTATTAATCACTTAAAGGAGCTAATAACCCAAACCGATTTGAAGCGAGAAGATATCCATTTTTTTATAACGACTTGTAGCTGGATGATGTGGAATTGGATGATAAGCTCTTTGGCGGTAGGAAACACCCTAATTTTATATGACGGCAATCCCATTTACCCTGATCCAGGCGCTATGTGGAGATTAATCCAAGATGAAAAAGTAACAATGTTTGGTACCAGCGCAACCTATATCAATTACATTAGAGGCCAAGGACTCAAGCCTGGGAAGGACTACGATTTGTCGTCATTACGAGAAATATGGCAAACCGGTTCACCTCTTTTGCCCGAAGGATTTGAGTATGTCTACAGGGAAATTAAAAAAGATTTGCATTTTAATTCTAGCTCGGGCGGCACTGACATCAATGGGTGTTTTTGTACTGGAAGTCCTATTATTCCTGTGTATGCTGGTGAATTGCAGAGTCTAGCTTTAGGAATGAAAGTGAAGGCGTATGATGAAAACGGTAATCCAGTAGTTGATCAACAAGGAGAACTTGTTTGTGAAGCCTCTGCTCCTTCAATGCCTCTTTATTTCTGGAACGATTCAAATGGTGAAAGATATAGAAGGGCTTACTTTAGTGTATATCCCAATGTATGGCGCCATGGCGATTACATTATAATCCATGGCGATACAGGGGGGATAACTTTCTTCGGCCGTTCTGATTCTGTTCTAAAGCCATCCGGAGTTCGGATAGGGACAGCTGAGATATATAATCAAGTGGAAAATTTGGAAGAAGTTACTGATAGCTTGGCGATAGGGCAAAACTGGCGGGGAGACCAACGTATCATTCTCTTCGTTAAACTTACTGAGGGATATCATTTAACAGAAGATTTAAAAAATAAGATTAAAGTAACTCTACGTAAAAATGCTTCCCCAAGACATGTTCCAGCTAAAATCATCGAAGTTCCGGATATCCCCTATACCATGAACATGAAGAAAGTTGAAAGCGCAGTCACGAATTTAATACACGGCAGACCAGTCCTGAATAGAGACGCTTTGATTAATCCAGAATCATTGGATTACTATGAAGATCTTAAAGAGCTTCAAACAAACTAAGGATCTACATATGTTGATAAATAACGAGGAGTTAATAAATAGCAGTTGGGGAAAATAAAAGTAGTATGGGGGGACAAGTATGAAAGTAGAGGATATAAAAAACATTGCTGTAATCGGCACGGGGATTATGGGACATGGAATTGCACAGGTATGTGCGCAAGCCGGTTATAAAACGAGTATAACAAGAAGACGTGTAGAACTCATTCAGGAATCGATTGACAAGATAAAGTCAAATCTACAGATGTTGGTGGAAAAAGAAGTTATAACCAAGGACGAAGCGGATAATGCTTTATCAAGAATTCACGGTAGAAAAAACATTGCCGAAGCAGTTTCGGACGCCGACTTTGTAATCGAATCAGTCGTTGAGGATATGGATGTTAAAAAAAGTATTTTCAGAGAGTTTGATAAATCATCTCCAAAACATGCGATACTTACTACCAATACTTCCTCATTCAGCATTACAGAAATCGCTTCGGTAACTGAAAGACAGGACAAAGTAGCGGGCATGCACTGGTGGAATCCCCCATACCTGATGCCATTGGTGGAAATAGTTAAAGGAGAAAAAACGTCTGATGAGACAACCAACGTTATAAAGAATCTCGTCACGAAACTTGGAAAGGTGCCCGCAACGTGTAAGGATTCGCCCGGTTTCATAGGCGTAAGACTTCAATCCGCGTTAGTTAACGATGCGATATCTATTTTAGAAGAAGGCCTTGCTAGCGCGGAGGACATCGATACAGCAGTTAAGATGACTTTGGGTTTCAGGACCCCCATATTAGGTCCGCTTGAGACCGTGGATCTGGGTGGAATGGATACTTTTTTCTACGCTTATGACTATCTTTATAAAAAACTCGGGGAGAAATACAAGCCTCCAGATTTACTAAGAAACAAGGCTAAGGCTGGCGAACTTGGCATTAAAACTGGCAAGGGTTTTTACGACTACACGGGTAAATCTATTGAGTCTATAATAAAAAATAGAGACGAATGGCTAATGGAGCAGTCGAAAAAGCTTAAAGAAAAAATGGCGGCGCAAAAAAACAAATAATAAAATGATGATAATCGATTTTAATACTGCCTAGGTTCTCTTGATATTCTTAGCATTTCTCTAGTTTGGGCGGGTGTAGCTACTTCTCGGTTAAGTTCCTTTGCTATCCTAGCTGCTCTTTCAACTAACTGAGCATTGTTCTGACACAAGACATCTTTCTTATAATATATATTGTCTTCAAGCCCGACCCTAACATGTAGCCCCATCGCTATCGCTATTGTCGTTAAAGGCAATTGGTGTGCCCCAACACCTATAACGCTAATAATGGAATTTTGAGGGGCATTATTCACCATCGAAAGTAAGTTAGAAGGGGTTGGTAGAACCGCACTTGGCGCACCCATTACAAACTGAATAAGGTATGGTTCACTTATCAGTCCCTTATTTATCAAGTTATAAACCAGATGAAACTGGCCTTGATGGTATACTTCCATCTCGGGCTTTATGTTCTTCTCCATCATCTTTTTGGAGAAAATCTCGGTTTCGCCCCATGTAAAAGTGGGGGGCCATATAGAATCGAGGAGTACTTCATCAGGCCTGCCTGACAAGGGTGGACTCCTTTTTTTCATCTTAGCCTTCCAAGCTAGGGGCCCCATGTTGAGGCTTGCTACTTCAGGATTGGCATCAAGCGATTTGACCCTTTCCTCAGTCGTTAGACCGAGTCCTCCACCGGTCGTGTTGTTTATAATGATATCTGGGCAAAGCTCTCTGATTAGTTTGTTTGCTTTGTGGTACTGGGCGGAATCGGTTGACGCACTCGAGTATCCTTTATTTGGATCTCTTGCGTGTATGTGGACAATAGATGCTCCAGCTTTGAGGCATTCATAGGCCTGTTCGGCCTGTTCCTCCGGAGTTTCTGGCAAATTTGGATTTAGTTCTTTGCCGTGAACCCCTCCAGTCAAAGCGGCTGAGATGATCAGAGGTGGCATCTCCTGCTTCGCGACCCTTCTTAAATATTCAGCGGTATCGAGATAATTCCAAGCCATACTAGTTCTCCAATACAAAAAGCAGGCATCTAATTTAAATATACTTCGGTTATGAAGCGATTATAAGACAAAAATGCGATAGTCAAGAGATACACATATAAAATATACTTTGGTTATTAAGCAATCACAAAACAAAATTGTGATGAACTTTCAAAATGGGCGGAGGTGTTCATTTTTTATACGCATTTATAAGATAACGCGCTATTTCTCTTGATGGAAAAGGAACTTGTTTCTGTGTGCGGGCTTCATTGCGGTATATGTCCGATATATTTAGCTACAAAGGATCGGGCCTTGGCTGAGAAAATCGCTTCGAACAGAAATTTGAAACCAGAAGATATTCACTGTAAGGGTTGTCGGGCTGAGAAGGGGGTTATACCTATAATTGGACCTCCGATCTGTCAAACATATGATTGTTGCGTGAACAAGAAAAAACTCGACTTCTGTTATCAATGCGATGAATTTCCATGTTTAAAGCTAGTTCCATGCAGCGACCGAGCATCGGAAATACCCCACAACACGAAAATATACAACCTTTTACTCATACAAAAAAAAGGTTTGGAAAACTGGCTCAAAGAGGCAAGAAATATTCGAAGGTTGTACTTTAAGGGGAAAAAGAAACGCGGAGGAGACGAACCCGTCCTAAAGTAATAAACACCTCGATTTCTGCCAATCAATTCTTTTCTCAACATGTCTTCAAGTGGTGGGGCCGCCGGAATTTGAATCCGGGTCACCAGCACCCCAAGCTGGGAGGCTAGACCAAGCTACCCCACGGCCCCCTGAGGAATCTAGTTCCACTTACATAAAAACAAGTTTGTCGGAGATTATGTCTTGATGATGTTCACTATCTGTCTGTTGGTCTCTTGGGGCGGCTCAACGGTGTTGACCAGATAGACATCCGTCAGTTTGAAAAGCCTTTTAAAAAAATCCTTCCTGAGTTGCAGCTTTCGTTGATCTCTCACCAACTGATGGGGATTGCAAAAATCATTTACCAACAAATAATCCAATGCCTCCTCAGGGCTGAGCTTTCTGATCACCCTTGAGTCATCCCTATCCCTCTTGAGCATGATGATTTTCCTGAGTGTTGTCATGGGGATCACCCCACCGTTGCCCACTATCCACCTCACATTTACGATCGCCCTTCCACGCTCGTCGAAACGAACTTTTTTCACGAGCCCTTCATATTCCTTCCATATACTCCCGATATCTGCCTCGATGTAGCAGTTCTTTTCCGAGCCGAATGCCAAGGGACCCTGCTCGTACATCCTAACGAAATACCAGTCGTCCGTCACCAGCCTCGCCCCCTTCAATCTCAGCAGGCCCCATGAGTGGGTAGTCTTGCCAGTTTTCGGAGGTGCTATGATGGAAACACCCGTTCCCTCTACGTCTATCGCCGCCCCGTGGACGGAATATATCCCGTGCTCGTCTTCGAGGACATCGCCCGCCACGGAAAGGGTGATGCTCTTTACCCATCCGTAGTAGTCGACATTGGTCAGAAAAGCCGTGTTAGTATATGGGTCATACTTCACGCTGAGCTGGCCCTCTTCCTCCCTCAAAACGATGAGGCGACCGTGAGATCGGACATTCTCGTCCATCGTGTAGAAGTTCTCTTCCCACAGATTCTTCACGTCTTCCAGCTCGGTCAGGAGTTTTATACAACAGCCGTAGATGTTCGCCTTCTTGGTATACAGGTACCTCTTTAAATTGAGCTCGAAGAGCCTCTCCTTCTCCTCGGGCGTGATCAACTCTACTTCATATTTCAAGGAACTCATCAAATCACCTCTACTTGGGCCTGATACGCCCCCACTTCTCGAGAGCGGCCCTCAATTCCCCTCTTTCCTTGGCGTATTCCTCGAGCGAAACCCCCTCCATCGCGGCATCGATGGCCTGACGCACAGCTGCTGCCCCCGCTCGTCCTCCGTCCGGATGTCCCCACACACCGCCTCCTATCTGGATGATGATATTTTTTCCAAACATTTCGATGATATCGGGTATCAAACCTGGGTGCAGTCCGCCCGAGATGACGGGGAAAACGGGCTTGATCGCGCGCCACTCTTGAGCTAGGATTTGTCGCCCGCTTTTAACGTTACGATTCATGATTGCTCTTTGTAGCGCCAGAACCTCCTCCCGTGGCGCCTCAAGCTTCCCTATCGCGGTGCCGATATGGAGCTGGTCTACGCCCACGAGGCGAGCGATTTTTGCAATGGCCAGCATCGACATCCCATGCTCTGGCTTGCGCGTGAATGCAGCATGGAACGCGCGGTGAGCGTGGATCGCGAGTCCTAAGTCTTCGCATTCCTCGCGCAGCGATTGAACTCCTGCCCACCCCACTGTCAGAATGTCGACCATCACGTACTCGCCACCTCGCTCCTTCACGAATTTCGCGCGGCGGAGCATTTCGCGTGTCTCGGCGGTCACGTTAATCAAGTAGCTCTTTCGTTCCCCGGTCTCCCGTTCGGCTCGATCGCGTAGCTTGAGTGATTGTGCAGCCCTCCGCTCGAACTGGTTGAATCGCTGCCCAGAGAGGTTCTCGTCATCCTTCAGCAGGTCGATGCCACCCACCCAAGCTTCGTATCCTGCTTGAGCATGCTCCTCGCTGCTCATCCCGACTTTGGGCTTCGGCACCGTTGCAGTCAGCGGCCTGTCATTCACCTTGAAAATTTCCCTAATCCCATCGATGCCAAACTGGGGGCCCTTGAACGATTTTATGAGCTCCGGAGGCCACCGCACGTCCTCGAGCCTGAGATTGCGCACGGCTTTCATCCCGAAGATGTTGCCCGCGATCGAGCTGAGCACTTGGGGCATGTTTCCAGCCTCGAAGAGGTCAAGCGGGTAGGCCACCTTCACCCACCGCCCTTTAATTTCATAGGCCTTCGCCATGAGTCGCCGCTTTTCGGGCGTCATCGTCGTAAGTGTGGTCCAGGTGCCAATCGAGCTCTCCGAGGCCACGCGTCCCACGGCCTCCCGCATGCTAATGCCGTTCGCAGGCTCAACTCTAAACAGAACGATCAAGTCCTCGCGGGCAGGCCTGTAGCTCGGGGCGACGAAATCTAAATACCATTCGGTCTTCATGCTCATGGACCAATTAACAATAGTTTTTCAAGTAAAAATACACTTAGCGCTTGAATTTCGCTATTTCTTCGGTCAGGTCTACGCTCGTGAGTATCGTGCTCCTGCAACAGTAGCGCTTGACCCCCAAATCGTCGAGCACGCGTTTAGGCTCCTCCCCCTTTTTGACGCGCTGCTCGAACTCCTCGTACTTGTCGCCCAGCAGCTTGCCGCAAGTTATACAACGAACTACCCGCATGCAATTACCTGTAACTCTTCTGATATTTTGCGCGTGCGCCAGGCCCACCAGGTTTTTTGGGCTCCTTGAAGCGTACGTCACTCTTTATTAAAGTCCAATCATGCTGCTTAAAAAGCTCCCGCACCTTGGGGTCACCTGACCACTCGATGAGCCCCCGGGCGATGGCCGTGCGAACGGCATCAGCCTGCCCCATGAAACCCCCGCCCTCAACTTTAACCTCAATGTCGACGCGGCGTGCGAGCTCGGGCACCAAGGCCAACGGTTCAAAAATCTTAAGTCGCGCGAGTTCCGGTTCGTAAACTTCGAGCGCGCGGCGGTTGACGAACACGTGCCCCTTGCCATCCTTCACTCTGGCCCTAGCGAGTGCGGCCTTACGTCTGCCAGTTGCGAGCACGACCTTCATCAGAACTTCCCTCCCAAGTGTTTGCTGAGGGCCTCAATTCTTATAAAACGTCGCGTGCCGAGCCGCTCAAGGCTGGCTTCAGGCAGAGTTTGTATCTCCTTACTAGCGAGCTCCCGGGGCACCCCGATGTAAACACGAAGGCAACGATAGGCCGCTCGCCCCTTGGGTTTGTCAAAGGGCAACATCCCTCGAATCGTCCGGCGCACAAGTTCCTCAGGGCGCTTAAGGTGGAAAGGCCCCTTGCGGGGATTGGTAAGGTTTCGAACCTCAAGCCACGCGTCGTAAACGTCAAAGGTAGCTTCTTTTCTACCGGAAATCACGACCTGCTCGGAGTTCACCACGATCACATGTTCGCCCTCGAGCAGACGTTTCGCCGCGAAGCTCGCGAGCCTCCCCAATACCAAATCCTTTCCGTCGATGATCATATTTCTCACTCCATCAGCTTGACGCTCTTGCCGCTCGGGTTTTGCTCGAGCAACTGTCGGATAGTCAGAGCATTACCGCCAGCAGACACTATTTTTCGTCTGGCCGCACCCGAGAACTTGAAGGCAGCAACGAAGATCGCGTGATTTAACTTGCCAGCTGCCAAAACCTTGCCAGGCACGACAATTGTGCCCCCCTCGTCCGAGTAACGGTTCAGCTGGCTGAGGTTGACTTCGGCCCGAGCTCGGCGGGGCTGCTCTAGACGCTCCGCTAGATCGCACCAAAGGCGTACCCCTTGCTTCTTGCCTTTTGCCCGAAGCTCTCGCACGAGCCTTCGCAGCACGGGGTTCGTTGGTCCTGTTGGTTTTGGCATCTTGACACCTTAAGCTGTTGACACATTTCCTAGCTTTCTTAAAATAAACCTATGGTGGTGCGGGGGACAGGATTCGAACCTGCGAACCCCTTCGGGATGAGGTCCTAAACCTCACGCCTTTGACCTGACTTGGCTACCCCCGCCCAACTCAGGTTTCACCTCAGAAGATAAAACTACCACATCCTGCCCGGCTTTTCCCTGCCGAGAGCCTCGTGCTGGACCATTCGCTCGAAGCGCGCCTGTTTTTTTGCCTGCTTGTAGCAATCCTTACAATAGGACTTGCCCATCGTTCGCTTCGCGCATGCTCGGTGGAGCTCGACGTTGCAGCTCGAGCACTTAACCATCGGCGACTCAAGAGGTTTGCCGCAGATTGGGCAGTCGGGCATATGGTCACCAGCTAAACTGCATTAACAATATCTGGAATGAATTAATTAAGGTATCGAGCCCCGGCGACGTTTTGAGGCCCGACTATGATCCTGCTCCTCACTTAAATCCGGGTCTTGCCCTATGAAATGCTATGAATGCGGCTAAAAGAGTTATCAGGCTGCCGATAAGCAGTACCACTAGGCTCCAATGGCCTCCTCCTCTTGCAAGGTTCTCTACACTGTAGAAAAATAGGATCACTCCACAAACGATAGAAACACTGAAAATTGAAAATGCTTTTTCTAAGAGTGAACTAACAATGACCCCAAATGAGATTCCGACAGCCACTATCATCATCAACGCAATAATTACCATAGTAATAAGTCCTGCCCCTATACCTGAAATGATAACGAAAATAGCCGCGATAAACAACAGAATTTCTGGTTTTAGTATATCCCGGGCGGTAAGTTCCTCTCTTGGTGCTTTCATTTCTCCGCCTGTATAAATTTTACTTGCTGACTACTTATAAACTCAATCAACCGTGTCAAGCAAGAACTCAGGCTTGACCGCCTCGTCCATCACTTGCCGCAACCCCATCTCCCTGCTCACTTGTAGACTATGTTAAAAATATTTGATCAGAACTCAGGTTTCAACAAATCCTTGCTCAAAATCGCGAAGGTGTCGCCACTAACCTGGTAGAAGTTCCGGACTTTTTCAATATTCATAAATCTACCGTCAAATGTGCCCTCGTTCGCGTACGCTGCGACCACCTCTCCCACGAATAGAGTATGATCTCCCGTGGTAATCTGGTCCACAAGCTTGCACTCAAGATGGGCAACGCATTCTTCGATGATCGGCGATTTAACGACTTTTGCGGGCTTGGCAGTCAACCCAATCTCGGAGAACTTGTCATGCTCGCGCCCAGAGGCTCTGCCACACTTGATCGCTTTGTCGAGGATTTCAACGGTGGGGATATTGATTACGAATTCTTTGGTGCGCGCGATGAGCTCGTGGGAGTGCCGCCGGGGGGCAACGAGAATCCCAACGAGCGGTGGGTTCGCGGAGAGCGGCGTGGCCCAAGCGATTGTGATTATGTTAGGCTTCCCGGTCGCAGGGTCGATACAACTGACAAGGACGACCAGCCGCGGGTAAATTAACCTATACGCTTTTTGACTTGGCACCTCTATTTTTTCCATCCCAATCACCTTGGTGCCCCGGGCGGGATTCGAACCCGCGTCACCGGCTTTCCTCGCATGGTGCACGAAAGGCCGACATGATTGACCGGTCTACACCACCGGGGCACAAATTTAGTTCCACCATTACAAAATAAAGTGTATCGCAAGGTTGAATTTGTGAGCAGATTAGACAAGAGTGCATGAATATTTTCAACACGCGAATGGGATTTTGAAACAGATAAATGATGAGAAAGAAATGGAACTAGCATTGCTGTGTCAGTGGTTGTTCAGATAAAAAAGGTGGTGGGCCCGAAGGGATTCGAACCCTTGACCACTCGGTTATGAGCTTCGCCCAACTTAAGTAGCTGTCGAGCGCTCTAACCAGCTGAGCCTCCCGGTGGGATTGACTCCCACTTACGGGCCCCCGGACCCGTTTTTTCTAGGTTATTATAACTAAAATACATTTTTGAGCGTGTATAATACCATTTGTAAATTTTCCCCGCTACTTTTTTGATGTTCGCTTTTGGAAGTGTGAATTTAATGCCCAAAAACTTCAGACTTAATCTTACCACTTGGTCGAGAAAGACCCTGTCTTTCTGAACGATAACCAACTCGGATTTAGTAAAGTGTCCATCTGAATCTATTAATCCATACAAAAATCTTCTGAAAAGCTTCTTTTCATGCACTACGAGAGGAACTTTGAGTTTTCCATACTTCTTGCCAATTGGCAAGCCCAAACTGACAAAATATGCATAAATCACTACGCTATTTACTTGAATTTCTAGCCAACTTTTGTTTGCTCTCTCCCGTTTAGTTACACTCGGCATGCAACCAAAATTTTTCTCAAAGAGTTCACAAATGTATTTAGCTTGCATTTTCCCGTTGATTGAGTTTGGCATATAAATCATAACCGTAAACCTGTCGCCTCCACATTTCCTTGGTTGTGGTGTTTTTAGACATCCATCTCCGCAAATGATACCTAACACATAAGCAATGTCTTCTCCAACGGGCGGAACAAGTAACTTGCGCTTCGATCTTTTAACAACGAATCTATTGTTATTATCTATTCTGTATTGAATGTTCCACATATCCAGCAATTTTGTTACATTTTGATTGGGATTTTGCATAATATCGTTTAAAGTTCAAACGGAGATTTAAGCCGCTTTTGGGGAGAGGTCTCCGAAAGTAATTTATAAAATTTATAAAGGGTGCTTTTCATCCTTTCTGAGAGGGGTAATCTCAACGTCCCTAAAATTAAAAGGGAATCCCGAGAATTATTACAAGGTGGAAATTTGGCTGTAAAAATTCTATCTCACGGCGACACCGATGGCATATGCTCAGCAGCCCTCGCTAAGGCGCGCTTTCCCAATGCAGAAGTTTGGTTCACCCGCCCGATAACACTTCTGCGTGACCTCAACACAATTGATATCGGCAACGTAGTTTTCATTTTAGATATCGCAATAAGCGAGACCCATAAAGAGGAGATATTCAAGCGCATACGCGAACTTGCGCAGAAGGATGAGGTCGTCTACATCGACCACCACCCGCTCCCCCCCAATACTCTGAAGAGGGACATCCCGGCCACGCAATTTGCTCACGAGATAGGGACGAGCGCTTCAGAAATCACCTTTCGACTATTTGAATCAGACATCAACCCGGACTTGGATCGAGTCGCATTGTGGGGCGCGATCGCCGACTACTGTGAAGAAACCGAGTTCGTGCGCGATGGAATGAGCAAGTATGACAGACGAACGATCTACATGGAGGCAGGACTGCTTACCCAAGCGCTGGGTGAGGCGGCAGGCGATTATCACTACAAGCGCGAGGTTGTACTCAAGCTAGCACGGGGCGACCCCCCAACGGAAATCCCCGAAATCTTTGAACGGGCGATGAAGGCGACGAAACGTGAGTGGGAGGTGTGGCGGTACGTCAAGGAGCATGTAATACGTGAGGGGAACATTGCGATTCTCTATGACTTGCCCTCAGGTAGCCTCGGGAAAGCGGCGCTCTACGCTTTGGGGACGACTGGCGCTAATGTTGGAATCTGCACCCGAAAAGATGACGACGAGATAGACGTGAGTATACGGCGCCGGGCCGGGGCAAAGATAGACCTCAACGAGATGCTCCGTCACATCACCGCGCGCCTAGGAGGCTCTGGAGGTGGGCACGAAGGAGCCGCTGGTGCGACGGTCCCGGCCAACCTCTTTGACGCCTTCTTGGATACGGTTAAAAAAGAAATCTCGCCTGTGATAAGCAGAAACTTTACACTCAAGAGGTAACTAGAGCAGCTCTACCTCAATACCCTTCCAGCCCCAACCATTGCAACGATGCGTGAGTCCTCGCGCTAGATACTTTACATTTGATGGCGCCGGGGAGAGGACTCGAACCTCTGACCGCCTGGTCGCTGTACACAAGCATGTCGTCCTCGGTTAATTGAGGTTCGTTCTTCATCCATGCTAGGTTTAACAGCCAGGCACGTTCGGCAGGCTCAGCATTGGCTGTAGCCTACTACCTACTGCGCCACCCCGGCACCGTAGGATAATATCCCAACTTTAACCATATAAGGTATCTTTGTATATTTCGGGGATTGTTGGAACCTATCTCTTTAAACCATTTCTTTATATTCTTCGAGCCCGCCACCTCAAGTTTCCAGTATCGCCCTCCGGCACATCTGCGCGAACAGGTAAACCCAGTGCTGAACAACAATTTCTGAAGTTGCTTAATCACTTACTCAAATTTAGTCGCTCACGCACAGCTCTAAACGTTGCTCTGAGGTTCGCTCTGTTATCAAAATTCTTAGCCTTTTTGCGAAGCCTCGCCCGCGGCTGATACGATAAGCGCCCGGACGTTTTTATTAGAAGTGGCATAGCGCGAACTATGTTGTCAACGATCGTAATGTCTGCCGCTTGAGCCGTCCTCGACATCGGGTTCAGGTCGATCGCAATGACGCGCTTACCGAGTTTTTTCAAGGCTTCCGTTCGATCGCCATCCTCGAGCGGAACGAGCACGACATCCGCGGCAGCGATGCCTCTTCGGTCAACTTTCCTTCGATTACTATGGATCTCATTTATCCGGATTGAGAATTTTTTACCAGTCCCGAGCACCTCTTTTGCGCCATGTTTTCGCAACCATCGAGCTATTGCTACCTCGCGTTTTACTGAACCATGAAAGAGATTGACCTCGATTTTCGCATTTATTGCTTTCGCCAGTTTTGCAACATCAACCGGCACGAGCGCCGCCACGTTGCCGTTCACAGAGATTACGGGATGTTTTGCCAAGAGAAGCATTGCAGCCGTGGCCTCGATGGCGCGTCGGGCGTGCTTGGTCGTTTGTTCGCCCAAAATATAGTCGAACGCTTCTCCCCGGCCGTGCGCCGCCAGCCCCTCGGGCACTACTAATCCAGCGTTGAAGCCATCGACGAGCCGCTCACGAATGCGCAAGGACTCCGCGCGAGGATGCAAGGGAGAAACTTTGGTCATCTAATCATCGATAAATTTCTCCTCATCCGTTTAAACCTGACTATGAAAAGCTTTTTTGGGCAAGCAAAACCATCTCAAAAGTGATGATCATGCGCCCCCATCCTCTTGCCATCATTCCACTTTTCTTGGCCGTGATCGCGTTGATAATAGCAGGAATAGCAGGTAGTACGAGTGGATATCTCCTGCCTCTCACAGCGGCGTTGTCGGTCGCGACTGTGTTCGTTGCATTTGCCATAATTTTCCAATATATGAAGCCGCCCCCAGAGGTCAAACAAGTCCCAATCGAGAATTTCTACATCTGGGCAGACATCGGGGAGTCCGGGGCGGAACTCCGTCGGCTCAGCCCTGGGGATGTCGAAGCAGCGACGCGCATAGCTAGTGCCGACCTCGGTTCTCTCTCCTCAAACGCGGAGCTTCTCAACGCTCGCATTTCCCTGCTTCTTGGTAGAGAGGGGTTCGAGGAATTAACGCGGGAAAAGTTTAACAGTCAAACCGAAAAACTTTCCGAAGACCTCCGCGGAATCACCAAACAACTGAAGAAAGGATTTCAAGCTGAAATATTGAGCTCAATCGAACAGTGCGCTTCTCAGGCTGATCGAATCGCAAACAAACTTTACGATTTCCAGCGAGGAAAGTCTGAAGTAGTCCACATCTATGCCGAACCTCTGCGCAGGGCGGCAGAAAAACTTTCCAGTGACCTGAGACTCGCCTTCGTGAATATTTCAAATTTCATGAAAAGTGCACCGGCTGGATCTGAGAGTTCTTAGGGGGGCCGTTCATGACGAAGCCACACGTCAACTTGGTATTTATCGGCCACGTCGACCACGGGAAGTCTACACTTATCGGCAGGCTTCTCGTCGAGCTTGGCGTAATCCCGGAGAAGGAACTCAGCGAAGAGGCGGGAAGCTTCAAGTTTGCTTGGGTGATGGATCGTGAAAAAGAGGAGCGCGACCGCGGGCTGACAATCGATGTGGCCTACCGGAAGCTCGAGACTTCCAAGAATTACATCACTATAATTGATGCCCCCGGGCACCGGGACTTCGTGAAAAATATGATCACTGGGGCAAGTCAAGCTGACGCAGCAGTGCTCGTGGTCGCAGCCGACGATGGAGTCATGCCCCAAACGCGGGAGCACGCGGCGCTCGCGTTCACTCTTAGTGTAGGACAGCTCGTGGTGGTGATAAACAAGATGGACCTCGTGGATTACGACGAAGCGGCCTACCATAAACTGAGGGAAGATTTGGTCACGCTGCTAGGCGGCATAGGCTATCGCAACGCAAACGATTTTCTTTACATACCAATCTCCGCCTTCCACGGCGAAAACGTGACGAAGGCTAGCGCGAAGATGTCGTGGCACAAGGGGCCGAATGCGCTCGAGGGGCTGGAAACGTTTATCGAGCCTGAGAAGCCAATCAACAAGCCCCTTCGAATTCCCGTGCAGGATGTCTTTTCAGTCACGGGCATTGGGACCGTGCCCATAGGGCGGGTTGAGACCGGAGTGCTAAAGGTCGGTGATGCCATCGTGTTCGAGCCCGCGGGGAAGAGCGGTGAGGTTCGCTCGATCGAGATGCATCACGAGGCCATGCAAAAGGCCGTGCCCGGTGACAACATAGGTTTCAACGTTCGTGGCGTTTCAAGGGCAGACGTGAAGCGGGGAGATGTCGTCGGACATCCCGACAAACCACCCACTGTCGCGAGCGAGTTCACCGCAAAAATCATTGTGCTCGCAGTGCCTACCGATCTCACCCCGGGTTTCGAGCCGTTATTCCATTGTCACGCCGCGCATGTGCCCGGGAGGTTTGAAGAAATCCTCCAGAAGATCGACCCGCGCACGGGAGCAGTGGTTGAAGAGAAGCCGAAGGCGCTGCGAAAAGGCGATGCGGGTCTCGTTCGCGTGGTTCTGAATAAGCCCATCGTGATCGAGCGCACCAGCGATATCCCTGAGCTAAGCAGGTTCGCGGTTCGCCACGGAGGTCAAACGATCGCGGCGGGGATGTGTGTCGACCTAGTGCCAGCGAAGTAAACAGGGGTGTTGACAAAGAGTTTGGGGCGTGCCTGTAAGTACTCACGAAAATGAAGATGTAGTTTTCTTGTCAACAGGGGTGTTTACTACCTGAATGCCTAAAGCTTCGGAATTTCAGGCATGCTGAGCTTGTGGACCATTCGTCGCTCTCGCTCGATGAAGTGTTTTACATCCTCGATTTTCACGCCTGTTGCATCAGCTATCACATCCGGCTCTAATCCAAGGTCAAGCCCAGCATAAATCATGTCAAGTTTTTCGTATGATATGCCGAGCTCCTTCTCATCGGTCTGCCCCCGCCAAAGACCAGCTGAGGGCACATTTTCAATCACCTTCTTCGGCACGTTCAGGTGCGCTGCGAGCTGTCTAACCTGCGTCTTGTAAAGGCAGCCAAGTGGCATTATATCGACCGCCCCATCCCCATGCTTAGTGAAATATCCAGCCCGGCGCTCGCTCCGGTTGCAAGTCCCAACCACGAGGCTGTTAAGCAGGTTTGCGTAATAGTAGAGAATCGTCATTCGCACTCGGGGTTTGACGTTGGCTGCCGGGACGCGTGCGCCAATCCTAAAATCGTATAAGTTTTGGTGTATCCCCAACACCGCGGGGGTAATGTCAACTACTCTAAATCTTATACCTAGCCTGTTCGAGACGTCATGCGCGTCAGCAACATCTCGAGGATTTGTAACTCCGGCTTCTGGCATGCAGACTCCTAAGACATTGGGTTTGCCTAAAGCTTTTTTGCACAAGGTAGCCACCACCGATGAGTCTAACCCCCCGCTGAGCCCGACCACCGCGCCCTCAGCTCCCGCTTCCCCGATTTTTTGCTCGATGAATGCGACGAGTTTGCGCTCCACAGCTGAGAGGTTTATTTTAAGTGAGCGCTTGATTAGCTTCGCGGCGTCCTTTTTGGTCATCTGTGTCACTTTATTAAAGCGAATAAGTCTATAAACTACTTATCTTTGTCCTTCGTTTTTCCCTGCCCTCCACTTACCTCACCTTGCCCTTGACTCGGATGTTCCCCGCTTTGGCCTGGCGGAGTTTCAAATCGCTTGCCCGGATGCTCATCCGATTGACCTGGCGGGACCTCGGGTCTATTTCCTCGTTGTTCCTTGCCGGGCTCTATTACCCTGATTATATCGCTTCCCTTGAACAGCACGGCTTGCCACTTGCCCGTTATGGCCAGCTCGACCTCACCAACGCTAACGAGCGACTGCACTGCCGAGCGGTCGAACTTGATCATCAGGTCTGGGATTCCATCGCCGTCATGGTCACCTATTTCGGTTGGGTGAAGCTCAGTTGGAACCACGCCTTCGAGCGTAATCGTGACGAGGTCTATGCCCGCCAAGTCGTAGACGCCCGGCAGCTCTATGTAAGCGGTAATCCACCTACCCTGGCTCTTCAAGTTCAGCGTGTCAGGGTCGATGTCGATCTCCGCAGGGATGACGGTACAGCATGTCGCATCGGCCGCCTCTGGGGCGTTCTCGACATTCCCTGCAACGTCGGTCGCGACAGAGTAGAACTGGTAGAGCGCATAGCAATCGGGTGCCGTGAACGACCACTCGTAGGGCGCCATATTGTCGATGCTAAATAATTTCCACTCGCCCCAGTTTACGTTGTCAATGGAGCTTTGATAGTAGAGTTCAACATCCGCCACTCCGCTGAGCACATCGAGTGCTGTAACCGAAACCGCAAACGATGCTGGCTCCTGCCAGTAAGGCTCAATCGAGTCAACAGATGAAATCGTCGGCGTTGTATCGACACCTAGGTTTAGGTCGACCTGGTCAGGAACTGGTTCAGTGTTGAAGGCCACATCGGTCGCCAAGGTGCAGAACTCATAATATCCATCGCCCTCCGGAGCGTCAAAGATCCACGACCAAGGTTCCTCATTGTCGGCGCTGTAGGAGGTCCATGTATTCCAATTCGTATTTTCTACTGAATAATGGTAATAAAGCTCAACGCTCGCGACGCCGCTTAGGTTGTCCGATGCCGTTGCCAACACCTCGAACGGAACCATCGAAACGTTCTGCCAGTATGGCTCAATTCGATTCACAGACGATTCGGGTGGCACGGTGTCGACACCGCATACTGTATCTGCGACTTCTGGCCCCTCTTCAACGTTGTTGGCCTCATCAGTCGCGATGCTATGGAACTCGTAGTAAACGTCGCCTTCGGGAGTGTCGAACGTCCACGACCAAGGCTCCTCGTTGTCGGCGCTGTAGGACACCCAAGAACCGAATATGATATTGTCGGGTGAATATCGATAGAAAAGCTCGACACTTGCGACCCCGCTTAGATTGTCAGATGCAGTTGCGGTCACCTCAAACGGGACCATGCCCGCGTTCTGCCAATAAGGTGCTATCGAATCGACGCTGGAAACCGGCGGGAGTGTATCTACTTAGATTATTGATGTTCTAAACTTTCAAGTTTTTAAGCGAGGTTCTCAAACTAGTTTTAAGCTCATCGAATGGCTTAAGGAGGTCGACATTACGTGGCTAAAAAGAATAGGCTTCTCAAAAAAATTATGAAATTTTCCGATGTCCACAATGGGTGGCCAATCGTGACATGTGTACTCATTGGAATTTGTATTATGGTTGCCACTATCCAAACGCTTGTCCCTGAAGAAATTTGGGGAGAATACGGTCTCGTTCCTACTACTGCTATACCAAAACCTTGGACTTTTGTAACCTACGTCTTCCTGCACTCGGACATTAACCATCTAATGTTCAATTTGATAGGCCTCGCAGTCTTCGGATATTACGTAGAAACTGTAGTTAATAGAAAAAGCCTTTTTATGGTATTTTTATTAGCGGGCTTAGCTGGTGCTTTTGGGATTCTATTAGTTGGAAGGAAAGCGATTGGAGCATCGGCGGCTATTATGGGGCTTTTGGGATTTTTTGGGGTGACTCACCCATTTCATCCGGTCAGATTCTGGACACTTTTTTACCATCCAGCTATTCTTTTTGTTATTCTGTATGGAATTGTAGATTTCATTGGTTTATTCGGTCCCCCAACTGGAATCGGACTTGCTGCCCATATCTGCGGGTTGATAATCGGAATCTCCTTAGGCATCTACTGGAGAGTTAAGAAAAAGAGACGAGTGAATTTAATTTCTTACTAGGGGGCTCAAGTCGATTGCTCGCTAGTGTGGTGGAAGAGCCAAACGTTTGCCACTTCACTTTGATTCAGCTAGCAATCAGCTGTCCAGGTTCCTGAGGCCTCAAGTAGCGATATACATTTGCGATCATCTCAACGATTTTAATATTTCAATCTACTTGTTCTTACCTTTCGCCTTTCCTTGTTCTTGACTCGGATGTTCCCCGCTTTGGCCTGGCGGAGTTTCAAATCGCTTGCCCGGATGCTCATCCGATTGACCCGGCGGGACCTCGGGTCTATTTCCTCGTTGTCCCCTGCCGGGTTCGATTACCCTGATTATATCACTTCCCTTGAATAGCACGGCGCGCCACTTGCTCGTTATAACCAGCTCGACATCACCAACGCTAACGAGCGACTGCACTGCCGATCGGTCGAACTTGATCATCAGGTCTGGGATCCCATCGCCGTCGTGGTCGCCTATCTCGGTCAGGCGGGGTTCAGCTTGGATTGAACTTTCAAGCATCATTGTGGCAACGCCCACGTTCGCTAAGTCGTAATCCCCAGGTAGCTCGATGTATACCGTGATCCATCTGCCCTCGCCCTTTAAGTTTAGCGTGTTGGGATCGATATCTATCGTAGCTGGGATTATCACTCCACACGCAGCATCCGCGACCTCAGGCGCTTCCTCGACATTTCCAACTACATCGGTTGCAATTGAGTAAAACTCGTAGAGCGCGCAACCATCTGGGGCATCAAAGCTCCAAGAGTAGGGTGGCTGGTCTTTCGTGCCTAAGAGCCTCCACTCAGTCCAATTCACATTGTCGATCGAGCTCCGGTAATAAAGCTCGACACTTCTCATGCCGCTCCCCACGATCAACATCTCGCTCTTGACCCAATCGTCCGTAGCCGTAACAGAAATACTAAACGGAAACTGCTCGCGCCAGTAGGGATCGGTGGAATCAACCGAGGAATCTGGAGGATTTGTGTCAACCCCAACCCTCTCGTCTGGTTCCTCGGGTGCCGTTTCAACATTTTTAGCCATGTCTATAGCGATCGAGTAGAATTCGTAGTATCCGTCGTCTTTAGGCGGGTCGAATTGCCAAGCATACGGGAACTTGTTATCAGTAGCATAAAGCGCCCAGTCTGACCAGTTGAAATTGTCTGGCGAGTAACGGTAATAGAGTTCGATTTCTCCTAAGCCACTGGGCACGGCTCCTGTCAACGGGACTGGATCACTCGCCACAGCAGTAACCTCAATCAGAAGCATCGACGTGTTGTGCCAGTAAGGTTCAATCGGGTTCAGGCTGGAAATGGGGGGTAGCGTGTCGGTACCGACTTTCACGTCGGCCTCCTCTGGTGGAGTCTCGACGTTGAGCACCATATCAGTGGCAATGGTGTAGAACTCATAGTATCCATCACCTTGTGGAACGTCGAACGACCATGACCAAGGCGCCTCAATATCAACAGCGAACTCCTTCCATGAGCCCCAAGTCAAATTGTCAAGCGAGTAACGGTAGAAAAGTTCGACCTGCTTAAGACCACTCGGTTTCGCCCCGCCCGCTGGGATTGGGTCTTCCGCGGTCGTCGTGATATTAAAGGTTACCATGGTTGCGTTCCACCAATAAGGCGAAATCGTGTCAACAATCGAGATTGGTGAAGCGGTGTCCACACCTGCTTGAGCATCCGCCTTATCTGGTGGGGTCTCTACGTTGAGAGCTATATCCGTGGCGACCGTGTAGAACTCGTAGTAACCGTCCTTAAGTGGGTAATCAAACATCCATGACCACCCGTCCGCGTTTTCATCGTCTATTTCATATGGGATCCAAGAGCCCCATGTAAGGTTGTCAAGCGAGAAACGATAATAAAGCTCAACCTGTTTCACGCTGCTCGGTATGGCCCCGCTGGGCGGGATCGTATCAGTGGCGGTAGCAGTCACCCCGAACGGAATCATGCCTGCATTCTGCCAGTATGGCTCAATGGGATTAACCGTCGAAACTGGTGGTGTCGTGTCCACAGCTGCTCGTGTGTCCGCTTGTTCCGGCGCTTCTTCTGCATTGGAAACAACATCCATAGCGATGCTGTAAAATTCGTAATACCCATCTCCTTCAGGAGCGTCAAAGAGCCATTCATAGGGCTCCACGTTATCGATACCGTATGGTATCCATGGCCCCCACGTCAGGTTATCGCTTGAATAGCGATAAAAGAGTTCAACGCTTGTGATGATACTCAGCCTGTCTGATGCAGTAGCGGTTACGGCAAATGGAACCGTATCAGCATTTTGCCAGTAAGGTGTTATCGTATCCACTTTCGAGACGGGTGAGTTAATATCGACGCCGACATCCGACGAGAATTTTCCTTCTATAACATAAATAAATGCTATAAAATTTTCTGGAACATTTTCTGCTCGAACTTCGATCGTCCAAATGCCAGGCGTTGGGAAAACTTCGGTATAAACAAAGATATTTGTGTTTGGGACAACTTTTAATGGATGCTTAATTCCACTTGGATCATAAGCAATAATAGTAATTTCTAGAGGATCTATGGGTAAAAAAGGTACAGGTGGGGAAATGGTTTTGGCTAGAATAAAAGTGGCGATACTACCCCCAACAATACCAGTAACGATTCCACCTTCAAGAAATTTATCTCCTATACTAATAGCCGGATTCAGCGCAGCAGGCGGCATCTCAGGCGGTTCAACTGGGTGTACGATATCGGGGGTATGAATCGACCCAGCGGGCGTCATTTTTGCGAATATATCCTTCAAATCTTCTGTTACTTTCTTAATAATATCGAGACCATCTAGTATAGCGTAAATGAGGGTATTCTCCCATGAACTCTTGTTTGTAGGCAGGTCACCTTGAGCGAAAGAACAAATCGCATCCGCAACTTCAGGCGCTTTTTCAACGTTGCCTGTACGATCTCTAGCGATGGAATAAAACTCATAGTATCCGCCGCCCTTTGGGGCAGTAAATGACCACTTCCAAGGCGGTGCATGATCGGCTTCATAACATATCCATGAAGTCCACGTCGAATCGTCGGTCGAATGACGGTAGTAAAGGGTGACATAAGAGACACCTGTACTAGAGGGGGGTGGGTCTGATGCCGTGGCGGTTATGTCGAAAGGTGTCGTGAATTGCAAGTAAGGTTCAATTAGATTAACATGTGAGGTGGGAGAAGTAACATCCGGCTGCCTAACCCTAAAACCCACTGAGTTATCTACGTTACCCGACTCTGAGTGATCTATCCGAATCTGCTCTTGGCGATAGCCGCCAAAAACAGTTTCCTCGTGTTCAACGGGCACGAGTATCTCCTTTATAACCCAAACCGTATAGGCAATCCGAACTGGAAAAGGAACTCCAGGGAGCCATACCCACTCATAACGTGTTTCTGGAACCAAAACGATGATAGGAACCCACTCTGTCCAGCGGTACGTAATATAATAAGGTACCCATATCGTTTCTAAAGTCGACCACGTATGGGTATAACTCGCCGTTACTTCAATTGAATAATTGTCGGCAGTTTGAGGAGCTGTGAATACTTTCGCAAATGTCGTTGAACATCCGCAACTTAAGTCAAAACTTCCCATGCTAACACTGCCAACGCCAGGAATTGTGGCATAGACGGATCCGGTAATTCTATGATCGTCTGCCTGAAACCTGCAATCGTGAGTAACTTTGACATATAATGTGACGTTTTGCCCCGGCTCTGGGGTACTATTACTGACCCAAGGCATGAGGGCGCAGGTGCCATCGGTCGGCTCCGTTAGAGTTTCCCAAGCATTGACCAGGGAGTGGAGACCATCGTTGAGTATTTCTTTAGCGATGTTGATACAACTGGAATTGCTATTCTCAGTGACTGAATCGTAGATGGTGTTTAGCTGGTCGGCCAGCCCGTCTGCTGCAGCGGTGAGGTTCTCGGCCCACTTCCTGTGATCTATGGCGATCTCCTCCAGCTCCTGAACCTCATCGATCGATAGTGCCCCAGCGGCTGCAAAATTTGAAAATCTCGCTATAAGTGCACTGAATGAATCATCCTTTTCAGATAGCACTTCCTCAAGGGTCTGCAAAGCCAATTCATATTCGCTCAGCTGTTGCTCATAAAGAGGGAGAACCTCACCTAGACTTTCCGTGGGGCCAAAGTCCCTAAATGTAGGCAAAATATAGTCAAGCACCGCAATAACCACACCAAAATCATCCATAACTCCAGCAAAACTTATCACTGCCTCGTTGTACCTCTCGAGTTCGGGGATGTTCTCAGGCTCTAGCCCCACCTCCGGTTCGTCATTCTCTCCCAAAATGTCACCGGTGCCGCTGTTTTCTGATAAATTAAGAAGTTCTTCAGACACCACAAGTTGATTAATTGCGTCTCGAACTTCCTGAATGGAGTTCGATATCTCATCTGTGATTTGTCCTAAAGCCTCACAGTTATCGAGGGCGTCTCTTCCTAATCTGCTCAAGTGGTCTGCTAACCCATCAGCGGCCGTGATGAGGTTATCAAACCATCCCCTAAGTCGCACGACTTCTTTCTCAAGCACTGGAACATAGGTGTCAGGTATTATTCCCTCGGAAGCGAATATCGAAAGTTTCTCGACCAAATTATCAAAAGCATCAATCATTTTTGGCGTGTAATCTTTTAGGCGCTGCAAAGTCTGTTCGTAATTTTCTGCCCAAGGGTCATAGGCTCCAAAGATTTCGTCCTTGCCATTTTCGGCCAAAATTGCTTCGCCAAGCCGGGGTAAGGTGTCGAATAACTTCTGAAGGGTTGCAGCAAAATTATCCAAGGTCCTTGCGGATCTCTCCATTGCGCTATCAAACTGTGAGAACTCCGGGTAGTTTTCGGGGCCGCCTACGATAGTTGAAGTACCTGAAAGGTTATTTTCAACTTGAACAGATGGCGATGTTTCGGGCAGAGAGAGGGTTTGTTCTTGAGGATCGTCTGGAATATTTTCTGAATTTGAAGCAGCTACAGGGGATTGTTGAATCGAAGCTAGTAGTATGAAGCACAATAAAAGCACAGGCATCAATTTCCAATTCATACAGTACTCCTCCTAACCTGCTTTGACAGTGGCCCGCCAACAGCGCGCTTAAGGTGATGCAGTAAACGCGAGAGTTTCAAAGATGGAAGCCTCACGGCCGGACGTAGCTTGAATTCAGAAAACTTGCTCTTAACCAGCTTCTCACCCTCCACTATGGACTTCTCGGTTCGGCGCCCTTTTCGTGGATTTCGGTGAAAGGAGTTGTTTCGACTACTATCGAAACCTTTATAAGCGGCTTAAGGAGTCGCGCTGGTTCGCTAGCAGTTCCCACTCGTTTATTAAGGGTTTTGGCGAGAATTCAGTGACGATGGGCATGAAGTTTGGAATGGTGATAGTGGTGGTCTTAGTGGTGGCTTTGGTCGTGCCACCTCTAACGATCGCTGGTCAATCGAGCGAGGAGTGGCCCACCTTTCATGGAAATTGGGCCCGCACTGGCTACGTAGACGCAGACCTGCCGGATAACCTGGAGTTACTTTGGGAATTTCCGGGAGAGTGGGATGTCTTACAAAGCCAATCTACACCTGCTATCTCTGGCGGCAGAGTTTATTTCACGGCGGAGAACATGCAGGACATAGGGCCTATTTTTATCTACGCATTGGACGCGGAGAACGGCGAGCTGGCGTGGAGCTATCGGGCTGGCAGAGACGCTGGGGCGGGATTTGACCCTTTGCCAACAGTCGTTGATGGTAGAGTTTACGTAGGCGATGAAAACTATCTTTACGCCTTTGATGCTGAGAGCGGAGGACTGATATGGCGTTTTGAGGTTCCTTGGGGGGGAGGGCTTCATGGTGTCGACTCCGCTCCTGTCGTCATGGAGAATAAGGTTTACTTCGGTTCTTGGGATGGTTGGTTCTATTGCTTGGATGCGAATACGGGCGAGTTACTCTGGGAGTACAGCGATGGAGACGGCAAGATGGGGCATGTCATAAAAGCACCCGCGTTCAGTAATGGGATAATTTATTTTGGCACGGGGGCTGGTTCTGGATCTATTAAAAGAGATACCTTTCACTACACGGGATGGGTTTACGCCTTAAACGCCGAGAATGGCGATTTGATTTGGGAATTCCCGATTGGGGATGAAATTTGTTCGTCGCCAGCGGTTGTGGATAACATCGTATACATCGGCGCTGGCTTCATGGGGCACCTGCCAGGCGATGGGATGTGGGCCTTTGACGCACACACCGGGGAGTTGTTATGGTACTTCGACACTGAAAATGAGCCAGTTGGTTGCCCCGCTGTTGCTCACGGCAAGGTATATTTCCAATCCGATGATCGCTATCTATACGCCCTCGATTCTGAAAACGGCTCGATTGTCTGGAAATACTACACCGACACATGGGCATGGTCCCCACCCATAGTCATCGGGGACAAAGTTGTCATAGGTAATGGTGAATTGCAAGTACTCGATGCCGAAAATGGTGATCTAATTTTCTTGGGCAGCATCGGCGCTGGTGGATACGCCCCTGCTTTTGCATACGGGAAGGTTTACATCGCCACTTGGTCTCCGGGTGGAGTTCAGGCTTGGGGGGCGCCTTCGACCCTTCCCGAAGAAGAATCATTATGGTGGCTCCTACCCATAGGGGTGGTATTGATTATCGGTGCTATCGCTTTTGTCTGGAGAAAGATACTATAAAGTTACTTTGGATTTTCCTTTTATCCTAGGGCATTTCAATCGTACTCACTCGTTTATTAAGGGTTTTGGCGAGAATTCAGTGACGATGGACATGAAGTTTGGGATGGTGATAGTGGCGGTTTTGCTTTTGGGGTTGGTGCTTTCGCCAGCTAGCGGTGCCGAGAGTTCTGATAACCAAGAATGGCCGACTTTCCACGGCAACTGGGCGCGAACTGGTTTTACTGATGTAACGTTGCCTGAAAATCTGGTGTGGCTTTGGTCCTTTGATTTAGAAAACCATCCTGAACTTATGGAGATAGAATCTTCTCCGGCCGTGGCTTACGGCAAGGTGTACTTCGTGGCTAAGAATGGCTATGTTTATTCTCTTGACGCTGAAAGCGGGGAACTAGTGTGGCGGTATCAGACGGGGGGCACTGCGGGACCATATTTGGGTCCTTCTCCAACGGTCGTCAATGGTGTCGTCTACGTCGGCTCTTGGGACAATCACGTATATGCGTTAGACGCTGAAAACGGAGAGTTGATATGGCGCTTCGAAGTCGACATATTTTGGACTCTCTTGGGCGTTGATGGGGCGCCGGCGGTAGTCGATAATCGAGTTTATGTGGGTTCTTGGAACGGCTATTTTTATTGTTTGAACGCAAAGAACGGCGAGCTGATATGGAGCTATAGTGATGGCGATGGCAAGATGGGTCACGTTAGTGGATCACCAGCTGTTGTCAATGGAGTGATTTATTTTGGCGCGGCTGCTGGTGATGTAGGATACACCGGCACGGTTTATGCTCTGAACGCGGAGAACGGTGGGCTGATATGGAAATACTACATCGGCGACGAGATATGTGCTTCGCCTGCAGTTGTGAACAACGTTGTTTACATCGGCGTTGGTTTCATGGGGCACCTGCTAGGTGATGGGATGTACGCGTTGGACGCAAGCACGGGGGAGTTACTCTGGTACTTCGATACTAATAACGAGCCGTTAGAATCCTCGGCGGCAGTCGAAAATGGCAAGCTCTACTTTGGCTCTCACACGAAGAAGATTTACGCTTTGAATGCTGAAAATGGCGATGAGATATGGAGCTTCGAAACCGATTCATGGATACTATCATCCCCAGCGATTACCGGTGACAAAGTCTATGTGGGGGCTGGTGTTAATTTCTACGTGCTCGATGCCGCGAACGGCCGATTGATTCAAAAGTTATATTCCGGGGGAAGTGTTGTTAATTCGCCGGCCATCGCATACGGCAAAGTGTATGTTGCTTCGAGGTACGGAATTTTCTGTTACGGCCCGTCACCGGAATTTCCTCAAACAGAGATGACCACTTGGCTCTTCGTGCTAGCGTGCATTGGAGTCTTGAGTGTTATCGGTTTTTTCTTGTTTTTAAAGAGGAAGTGAGCGCTGTCTGCCAGCAATCCCCACTCGTTTATTAAGGGTTTTGGCAAGAATTCAGTGACGATGGGTATGAAGTTTGGAATGGTGATAGTGGCAGTTTTGCTTTTGGGGTTGGTGCTTTCGCCAGCTAGCGGTGCCGAGAGTTCCGACAACCAAGAATGGCCTACTTTCAAACGAGATTGGTCCAGAGCTGGTTACGTGGATGTAGTCTTGCCCGATGAACTGGAATTGCTCTGGGAATTTCCAGGAGAATGGGATATCATAAGGAGTCAATCTTCGCCAGTCGTCGCTGGAGGCAGGGTTTATTTCACTGCAGAAAACATGCAAGATAACTATCTTTACATTTACGCTCTTGACGCCGAGAACGGTGAGCTGTTGTGGAGCTACAGGACGGGATGGGGAGGGAGCCCCGCCGAAGATCCGACGCCGACCGTTGTTGGTGGCAAAGTGTACGTTGGTTCTTGGGACAATTATTTCTATTGCCTCGACGACGAAAATGGTGATTTGATTTGGAGCTTCCACACTGGGCGCAAAGGCTATATGAGCGGGGTCGATGGGGCACCGGTTGTTGTTAATAACAGGGTTTACTTCGGCTGTTGGAGCGGTTATTTCTATTGCCTCAACGCCAAGACTGGTGATCTGATCTGGAGCTTCAGCGATGGTGACGGTAGTATGGGACATGCATATGGGGCACCAGCGTTTGCTGACGGGATGATTTTTTTCGCCACTGCAGCAGGTGCTGAAGTTAGAGAAAACGGCATGATTTTTGATTACACGGGCTGGGTCTACGCCTTGAACGCCGATGATGGTGCTTTGATCTGGAAGTTCTATATCGGCGATGAGGCTCAGTGCTCGGTAGCTGTGGTGGATAATCGGTTGTATGTCGGCTTCGGTTTCATGGGCCACCTCCCCGGAGATGGGATGTGGGCGTTCGATGCACACACCGGGGAGCTGCTCTGGTACTTTGATACTGAGAACAAACCGGCTGGTGCACCTGCTATTGCTCATGGCAAAGTATACTTCGGTTGCGACGATGGTTATGTATATTCCTTAGACGCAGAAAACAGTTCGGTGGTCTGGAGGTATCAGATTGGGGGCCTC
>Ga0224506_10000459_pt1 | contig 35020 bp, 29 predicted proteins | sample SF_Jan12_sed_USG_2_FD_169108 | JGI IMG/M metagenome (GOLD analysis project Ga0224506, IMG submission 169108) | Sediment microbial communities from San Francisco Bay, California, United States - SF_Jan12_sed_USGS_8_1 | ecosystem: Environmental > Aquatic > Marine > Sediment | place: USA... | reverse complement strand
GCTATGGCATGGTGCCAACCAGTATCCGACCCCTATGGGGCATTGTGACGGACCAAAGCCGAACAGAGCAACATGTGAAATATGAGACATTTCGAGACAACAGCTCGGGTACCAGACAGCAGTTTTTGAGTATGTTGTTTGATAAATGAGAGTCATTCAACAAATGTTGACCTGCGTCATTTTTCTAAACCCAGGACTGAATATATTTTCAAAGCTGACGCTAATAAAACTATAGAAATATTTTTCAGGCAGGTAGAGTGATGGTTAATCGTAGCCCAGGATGTTTTGGCAATTACGATTTTGATAAAATTGCTGATTTTGCAAGAAAACGTTTTGTTGATGGGCAAAGCACCATCAAACTATTACAGGAAGCCGCGAATCAGACCGAAAAGGAAGAAATCGCCCTGGTCTGTATGTTGGACGTTGAGGATGAATATGTTCTGGATGTCCAGCTAGATTGTCGTTATGCCAATGACTGCAAGGTCACCAATTGTCGTGACAAGCTGCGCCAGCTCATCGAGGCTGAGCTAAAGCTTGATGAATAAGCTGTTGTTTTTCGTCATTTCAGGGTTAAATCAATATCAGCATTAATTATTTTTAGGTGACGGGCCTGGGTTACCGGTATACCTTGTGGGTCATATTGCAGTAACAGAGAACAAATATGACGATTCAGACCGGACCCCGCGAAATCATCACCCCATTTAGACCCATTCCCCTGGATGTGCCAGAAGGCATGAAGCCAAATGAGTTTTTCAATAGTGCGGAAAACCTTAACGATCTGGTAAACAATAATGGCCTGTTAAGAAATCCGGAAAACCTGCTGTTGTACCGTAAGGCACTTGGGCACAGTAACGAATTCGATACCTCGATTATTTACAATACCTCCCAGGTTATTCTCGATCCTCTGGGTAGACCGGTAAGGCGTACCCAGGTGCCTGACAATGTGCGGCACGTCTGGAACCGAATGAACCAGATCCTCATCGAGTTTATGTTGGAGAAATATCCAGACCCAAAAAGCCATTTGGTACTGGCAGGTGAGGCTAGCCTGGATGCAACCTGGCCCCTGACCTCGCCCGGGGTTCCCAGTATTCGTATGCTGCATAACCATTTTATTGTGTTTGATATGGAAGAGCTACGGGGGGCCAAACTGGCTGACCCTGATAACCCCAATTTGACCGATGGTGGTCAGCACAGCCTGTTCGAGAAATACATGAGCGAGGTATACCATCGTTTCTTTAACAGCCTCAACCTGGATATTCTGAAACCGGTGGTCAATGGTGGTTCACAACTGGCCCTCACAGGTTATCCCCATGGCTTGCCGAGCTGGGAGATTGTAGGTGGGGTATCTGCTTTAAAGGAGATCCGTTTCTGGAAGGAATATGATGAGGTGCTGAAAGGCTTTATCGATTTTTATCGCACTTTCTTTTCTCAGGTTTCGACCCGTAATGCCCCCATGCCGAAAGATACCTATTTCCCCGATCAGGTGGAAAATATTCTGTTATTCAACAATGATTTTCTCAAAACGGCCAAGAAGGTTCGGGATCGCTGTATTACCGATGCCAAGTATGCCAATGACCTGCGTTGGAAGCCGGCCTTTAAACAGCTTATTTACCGTAATGACGAGGGCAAACTGGTGGTGACCATCAGTCAGAATTCGATTGGTAATGCCATTACCGAATTACTGGGCGTGGTGGTCAACAGGAAGCCGGATGCCGCAGCTTACGAGAAAAAGGAACCTCAGCTTATTGAAAAATTACTGGAGGTCAGACAACGGCTGATAGAGGCCGATCTGGGTGAGGGTATTAAGACCAGTGACTGGCCCGCGAGCTGAACCGGGCTTGTTAGTAATAGGCCTGGCGTCTATAACTAATTCAACAACTTAAGTAATTTGTCCGGCTGGGATCAAATTTGTTGAAATCAGGAAGAGTGCGCTGAAACCATTTTATATCGTGATGGGCTGGGTCTTTGTGGGTACCGGTGTCGTAGGTGCCTTCCTGCCTGTTTTGCCGACTACGCCCTTTATGATTCTTGCCCTGTGGATGTTTTCCAAGAGCTCAGATCGCTTTCATTACTGGCTGTATAACCATCGTATCTTTGGTCCACCCCTGCATAAGTGGCAGGAACACAGAGTCATTCCTCCCCTGGCCAAGCTTGCCTCTATTAGCATGATGACTGCCAGCCTGATTTATATCATTTTCTGGTCCCCTGTCCCCTTGTGGGGGATAGTAATAACGGTGCTTATCATGGCCTATGCAATCTGGTTTATTCTCAGTAAACCCTCTTATCCACCGGCGAATACAGGTGATGATTGACATAGTTTGATTTACGATACTAAGCCATGTGATTTCAATAACAATAAAATAAAGGTGTCGGGATGTCTGATAGCAGGAAATATCGAACGGGATTCGAAATGAACATTCACCAGGCTGGTAAGGACAAAGCAGCCAATCATGAAATAAACGACAGACAGGAAATACAAGGTGCTTCTGATGATCCTTTTTTTATTGCAATATTAGGAGACTTTAGTGGCAGGGATAACAGTCAGAACTACGATGTTAACGGTATTGCAAAGCGAAGATTTATAGAAATCGATCGTGATAATCTTGATGAAGTCCTTGCTGGTTTTGATATTAATCTACAACTCTGGCTGGATGATGATGCAGAAGAACCGATTGAAATCCCTATCCGGGAACTGGATGACTTTCATCCCGACCAGCTATTTGAGAATGTTGAAATATTTGCCCAGCTTCGGTCATTACACCGTCGCTTAAAGAATAATAAGACCTTTGCAGAAGCCGCAGCTGAATTACAGCAGTGGTCGGGGTTTGAAACCAAAGATACAAAGAAAGGTTCTGAAGTTTCTTCCGATGTGAGTAGTATCAACATACTGGACTCCATATTAGCGACCTCACAGGAAAATCCGCATAGTCAGAATCGAGATACAGGATCTGAACTGGTAGATAAGTTACTGAAGCAGATCGTTGCCCCCTATATAGAACCCAGAAGCGATCCCAGACAGGATGAAATGGTGGCCGCGGTAGAACAGGCCATAGCGGCCCACATGCAATTTATATTGCACCACCCTGATTTTCAGGCCATGGAAGCCAGCTGGCGTTCACTGGCATTTATGATTCGACGTATAGAAACCGGTCGTAAACTTAAATTATTTATTCTGGATGCAGCCAGCCATGAAATTGAAGTTGATCTGTCGGATGACAATATAACGCAAACAGGACTGTATCGACGTTTCTGTGATCCGGCACCCGGTGATGTGCCATGGGGGCTTATCGTTGGTAATTATCAATATACTGATAGGGTGGAAGACATTATGACTCTGTTGCAAATGGGTGCTGTGGCAAGAAAGGCCAGGGCTCTCTTTATTACAGGGGCCAGGGAAACTCTGGTTGGATGTGAATCCTTCGCGGTTACACCGGATGTGGATGACTGGAACTATCAGCTTGAACCCGAAGTGCAAACGGCATGGTCGTTATTAAGAGATTCTGATGAAGCAGAATACCTGTCTATGGTCGTGCCAGGCTTTTTATTGCGCGTACCCTATGGTCAAAAATCCAAACCGATTGAGTCCTTTGCCTTTGAAGAGATGCCCGAGGTTCATTGTCATAGCTGTTATCTATGGGGGAATGGTGCCTTTATTAAAGCCGAGCAACTGGCACGGGCTTTTTCCCATTCAGGCTGGGATATGAATCCTGCCGATGCCCATCAAATAGAGCGTTTACCATTGCATTTTTATATTGAAGAAGGTGAACAGACTGCCAAGCCCTGTGCTGAAGTACAATTAACGGAACAGGGAGGGAGACGAGTCCTCCAGCAGGGCCTGATTCCACTCTGGTCAGTTAAAAATAAAGATTCTATTCGATCAGGAGATTTCCATTCTCTGGCAGTTTGAAATCAAATTACACTGGTAAGGCATTTCAGGCCTTCTATACTTTAAGGACATTTTATCCTTGATATGGAGAATTGAGATGTCTACCGTGGCTGAAATATTAAAAAATAAGGGAACAGATGTCTGGTCCGTCAGCCCTGAACAATCTGTCTATGATGCTATCAAGATGATGGATGATAAGGGAGCAGGTGCTCTAGCTGTTGTTTCACAGGGACGATTAGCTGGAATCATTTCAGAACGTGATTATGCCCGCAAGGTCATTTTAAAAGGGCGTTCTTCAAAGGAAACCCGGGTCAAGGACATAATGACATCACATGTTTACCATACTATACCTGATGATGATGTATCCAGCTGTATGTTGGTCATGGGTAAACATCATATTCGACACATGCCGGTACTGGATGGGGAATCACTGGTTGGGATGATTTCCATCAGTGACGTAGTCAAAGTTATTATTCAGGAACAGGAAGACCGGATAAAGCAACTGGAGCACACGGTAACCTGGCAGGAATCATATTAATAAATAGCCAGTTTTATTCCTTGTAATTCATTTCTGATCGAGACAGGATCAAGCCATGTTTGATTCTTTGCTACAAATGGGGGCTCTGATCCTTTGTGGAGTAGTATGGCGCTATGCCAGACCGGGAGGGCTGGATGCAGTTAGCACTCGCACGGCATTAACTGGCCTGGTTTATTATCTACTATTGCCTGCCCTGGTCTTAATGGTACTCTGGCAGGCCCCTCTGGGAACAGACTCCTTTAAAATTGCGTTCGTGGCGAGCGTTTCAATCCTGGTTTCCCTGGTTTTAATGCATGGCTTATGTAATGCCTGTGATATGGATCGTCCAACTAGAGGCGCAGCTATCCTTGCAGCGGCCTTTCCTAATGCCACTTATCTGGGGTTACCAGTACTGGAAGCCACACTGGGCGATGCATCACGCAGCATGGTGATCCAGTATGACTTATTTGCCAATACACCATTGCTATTGACTATAGGTGTTTGGATTGCCATGCGTAACGGTAATCAGGGACAGAAAAATTTAAATTTTAATGATTTATTAAAAATTCCTGCACTATGGGCAGCCACACTGGCGGTTGTGTTGAATCTCTCTGATGTACCTATGCCAGGTGGAATAAAGACCTGGCTGCAAACCCTGGCCAATGGTGTTATCCCCTTAATGTTGATTTCTCTTGGGCTGAGTCTATATATCAAACAGGAACATTTAAAACAGATGCGTTCAATTATTCCTGTACTTGGGGTCAAATTGTTTTTCATGCCTGTCGTAGCCATGGTATTGGCAACGGCATTGGGTATGCAGGGCATGGTAAAACAGGTCGTTATTCTCGAAGCTGCCATGCCAAGCATGGTGATTGGTATTATGTTGTGTGACAGGTATGGTTTGAATTCAGTTGTCTATGCGGCATCTGTAACGGTTTCAACTGCGCTTAGCTTTATAACACTGGGGATCTGGTTTGGCTTGGTGCAAACATAACATGTGAATAATAATAGGTGCTTAATCTAAGCGCTGGAGAATATGATGGCTGAATTGGGACATGTTGTGTTTTATGTTCGTGAACTCAAACGTTCTGTTGAATTTTATTCAGAGATTGTTGGATTGACTGTCAAGGGAAGCATTTTTAATGATCAGGCAGTCATACTCAGTGGGGGACAAACTCATCATGAGTTATTATTAATACAGGTTGGTGATGCTGAAGGCCCAATGAGTGGCAGACGTATAGGTCTGTATCATGTTGGCTGGAAAATAGGTGATGGTATAGAAGTTTTACAACAGAAATATCAGCAATTGCAGGATATGAATTACCCGGTTGATGGCATGTCTGATCATATGGTGAGCCAGAGTCTTTATCTTCGTGATCCAGATGGCAATGAAATTGAATTATATGTTGATAACCCTAACTATGACTGGCGTAATGATCCATCCTGGATGGAAGCTCCTGTCAAGCCTCTGAATTTATAAAGAAGTCAATTTATGGCATTGAAATCGAGTGTATTTAAGGCAGATATCCAAATTGCCGATCTGGATCGGCATTTTTATGAAAATTTTTCTTTGACGTTGGCCCGTCACCCCTCAGAAACCGATGAAAGAATGATGGTTCGATTGATGGCATTTATTTTACATGCCCAGGAGGGATTGAGTTTTGGTAAAGGGCTGAGTACGGAAGACGAGCCAGATCTGTGGTTGAAGAATATGGTCGATGAAATTGAGCTATGGATAGAAGTTGGACAGCCTGATGAAAAACGACTAAGAAAGGCTGCTGGACGTTCAAGACGTGTATGCGTTTATTGTTATGGAAATAATGAAGTGGACAATTGGTGGCATAACCACCAACGTAAACTTAAACAAATGGACAAATTATCTATTTACCGAATACCTGCGGAACCATGTCAGGCACTAACCGAGTTTGTTCAACGGACAATGCACCTACAATGCACGATTCAGGATGATGAAATTATGCTGACTGATGGGCAACAGACTGTCCAGTTTCGGGTGGAGGTATTAAAAGCAGACTAAATTGTAGTTGCAAATATTTAGTATTGAAAAAATTGGCCGATAAATAATATGGAGTCTGACATTAACACAGGGTATGATTCTCATTCTTTATCAATCTCTAATAAATAAAATAAATTGAGGTAAGCCATGGAATTATTGATGACCATCTTACAGGGCCAGGTACAATTGCCAGTATGGGGCTATGTGTTAACAGCACTGGGTTTGACCCACATCACCATAATCGCTGTCACTGTTTTTCTGCATCGCCATCAATCACATAATTCATTGAGTTTAAACCCGGTGCTTAGTCATTTCTTCCGTTTTTGGCTCTGGCTTACAACGGGTATTGTGACGAAACAATGGGTTGCCGTTCATCGAAAACATCACGCCAAGTGCGAAACAGAGGAAGACCCGCATAGTCCACAGATTATGGGTATTCGACGGGTGTTATGGCAGGGACGTGAAGTCTACCGTGAAGCCACCAGTCAGCAGTCCACCATGGATAAGTATGGTAATGGCACTCCTGATGATTGGTTAGAAAGGAAAATATATGGTCGAATTCCTCTGGCTGGGATTCTGACTATGTTGCTAATCGATCTGGTCTTATTTGGTGCTATCGGCCTAACTATTTTTGCCATTCAAATGGTCTGGATCCCATTCTGGGCTGCCGGGGTAATTAATGGCATTGGTCATTACTGGGGATATCGGAATTATGAAACCGAGGACGCGTCAAGGAATATAATTCCATGGGGTATTATCGTAGGTGGTGAAGAGCTTCATAATAACCACCATGCCCATGCCTCATCAGCGCGTCTTTCCAGTAAATGGTGGGAACTTGATATTGGCTGGTTTTATATTCGACTTTTTTCAATCTTTAAACTGGTCAAGATCAATAAGGTATCACCTAGGGTCGAGCTGGATATGAATAAGCAACTGGTTGATATGGAAACAGTGAGGGCCGTGGTGCGTAATCGCTTCCATATCATGAGCCTGTATGGTCAGAAAGTGGTTAAACCCGTACTGCATGAAGAGTGTTTGCGTGCCAATGAAAAATTGAGAGATATGTATCAAAAAGTGAGTCGGTTTTTAACAAGGGAAGATATCCAGCCTGAGAGTAAACAGAAAAAGCTGATTGAGGAAATCCTGGCTCAAAATGAACGACTGGAAACAGTGTATCGTTTAAAACAGCAGTTAAAAATGCTTTGGCAAAATTCATCTACTCAGCAAAATAGACGTATTCAGCGTTTACAGGCCTGGTGCCAGGAGGCAGAGCAGACCGGGATTGTCGCATTACAGGAGTTTGCTGAGTACCTGAAAGGTTATACATTAAAATCCGCTATATGATTTTATTGGTATTTATGAAGAAAAGGGGGCCTGGCCCCCTTTTTTGTTTTTCGGCAGACGAATAAACTAGTGTTTGTTTTATCTTATTCTTTCGACAGGTATTCAACTTAATGTGTGGTTTTTCAGGCATTCTATTTTCCGGCCCAAAAGCAAAAACGGATTTCATACCTGGAGTAGAAGGGTTTCGTCGTGCGGCTAAACGTGTCGCCCACAGGGGTGATACGGCTCATAAGGAATCTATTCATGATTTAATCTGGTTAAACCATTTTCGACTGGCCTTCCAGGATGTCGAAAGTGGTGCCCAACCTATGTTAAGCGATGATAAAAAACATATCATTGTGTTTAATGGCGAGTTATACAATCATCTGTCATTAAGGCAAAAAATATCGGCCAAAACTGGAGTGGTTTTTAAAACAAGGAGTGATACTGAAACCATTCTTGAGGCTTGGAAGGCATTTGGTGAAAAGATATTTGAGGAATTTGATGGAGAGTACGCCTTTGTTATCTGTAGCCTGGATGGTAAACAGTTAATTGCGCATCGGGATCATTATGGGGTCAAGCCACTATTTTTGTTTGTTGAACAGGTAAGTACAGATCAATTCGCCTGCTATCAGGAAGAATATCACTTTCAATCATCGCGTCTGGAGTTTGCCAGTGAAATAAAAGGACTCAGTAGTCAGAAATCCTGGTGCCGGGAAGGTCTGTTACGTCAGTTTACCGGGCTTTACGAACCAATAAGGACCCCCTTTGAAAATATTATCCATATTCCTGCTGGAGGGATATTTCGAGTAAGACAGCAAGAGTCAATATTGAATTGCACTCTAATTACAAACTCTAATCCAATACGCACTGAATCAGGTAACAGCCATCATGCTGATGAAAATGATTTTGCTAAAGTGTTACAGGATTCCGTATCAGACCGCTTATTGAGTGATGTAGAACTGGGTATTTATCAAAGTGGGGGTGTTGATTCCAAAGTCATCGCTTATGAATTGTCTAAACTCAGTCAGCAATCTTCACCAGTAAAGTCTTTTACCGTAGGTTTTGCTCAAAGCGGTTACGATGAAACAGAAGAGGCCCTGTCTTTTGCAAATTATCTTGGCTTCAATCCCCATGTAATCAAGGTCGATAATGCGGCCTTGAATTACTCATATCCTCTTGCCGTTGAGACCAGTGAACTGGTACAGCCATTTACCAATGGTGCTGCCAAATGGTGGCTAAGTCTGTTTGCTCGCCAATACGTCCAAGGTGTGTTTACTGGAGATGGTGCTGATGAAGTCTTTTGTGGCTACCCCTCCTATCGATATGTTAACTGGTGGAAATCGGTTATGCGAGGCCGGGGACAGGCCCACTCGGCTGAACAGGTTCTGGAGCTACTGGATAAAAAACCATTAGGACAACTTCGTCGAGATGGACTTTATATGGGACGTTTTTCATCCCATGCCAAAAACCCCTGGTTGTCAGGTGCCAGCGCGGAAGGAGACGGCACAGATTTTATTAATAGTATTCGTATACTTGGTGTGGCCCATCCACTATTTGGGCAGATTCAGGCTATAGCAACGGCACTACTGGGTACTGAGGCAGAAAACTGGTTAACGTCACAAGCCTTGTCAGTTCAAAGCTGGTTTTGTAGTGGATTACCTGAATTGAAAGACCGATGTTGTGATCCTTCCCAGGCTCTTTTGTTATGGCAAAATTATTTTGCCAAGGCCCACTTACCGGTACTGATATTAAACTGGGTTGGTGATCGAATGGAAATGGCGAATACTCTGGAAGGAAGAACGCCGTTTATGTCGAAGCGCTTATTTCAGTTCATGTTTTCGCAGCCAGATCGGATACTGGTAAATGGATTACGAGACAAGGTACTTTTGCGAAGAACATATGCAAACCGCTTTATGGCAAAATATGCAAAAACACCTAAAAAACAATTTAACGCACCGTTTCTTAATTCGGAACAATTAAGAGAAAGTTTTGGTACACAGAATATTTTCGAAAAAACAGGACTGGCTGGTAATGAGGTGTTTAACAATGTAATACAGGAAGCCGAGCGCTTACATACCACAAATCCGTTTATGGCTACCCATTTGCGAACGGTCTCTCAGACTGCAATGAGCATGAGTATTGTTCATAAGAGCCTGGTTGAAAATATTCCTGTAGAACGGGACAAGATGATTGAATCGCAATATCTATCACAAGGTGGGCCCATCTCGGTTTGAAATTGTTAATCTAAAATAACTTGTAATTGCTAGTTTTAATTAAAAAATATTAAGAAAGCAGAATATTTTTGTGGGTAACAGATGAGTGAGGGTCGTGAGATTGGTTTGGTTATTCCAGTAAATGTTAGATGCTTACCACCTACCTAGAGGGAGGCGATTTTGTTTGCTGAAAATGTAGACCTGATGCTTTGACTAACCCGCCATGGAGACCAGGAATATAAATACAAACATGGATGCATAAATAAAAATAGAGATTGAATTTGCCTTCATTTTTATGTCCTTTTTTTAAACCGCAGCTAAAACCCTATCGGACAATTTAAAATTTCCCTTTAGTCATTTTGGTTTAAATTCATTTTTTTACCACGTTAAATACGATAAGCTTGCTCCAAATCATTAATAAACAACATATGTAGCATCAACACAACAAGTATTAGGCAGGATTATTTCTCAATGAAGGCAAATGAGATAAAGAAAGGCTCCGTATTTGAAGTTGACGGGCAGATTGTTCTGGTCAGGCATGTCCAGGTCCAGTCACCGTCCTCTAGAAGTGGAAGCACATTATATAAGGTCAAAGGGCAGAACATCGCCAACCGACAAAAATATGAACGCAGTTTCAAGGGCGACGAAGTGGTGACTGATGTCGATTTTGTGCGCCGTCCAGTGCAGTGGCTGTTTCGGGACAATGATGGGTCCACCTTTATGGACAGTGAAAGTTATGAGCAGCATGTCATTCCGGATGAGCTGATAACTGAGGAATTACCTTATATCACAGAGGGTCTTGAAGGTCTTTATGCCATGATCGCCGACGATAAAGTGCTTGGGATTGAGTTACCACCAACGGTGGTAATGGAAATCGTGGAATGCTCACCTGGTATAAAGGGGGCATCAGCCTCGGCCAGGACCAAACCGGCGACCCTGGCTACTGGCCTGGTCGTACAGGTGCCAGAATATCTAACGCCGGGTGAAGCGATCAAAATCAATACCGAGACAGGTGAATACATGTCTAGAGCAAATTGATCTGAATCAACATGCGAGTAACCCATAAACCCTATTCTGAATCCTGTGACCAGAATCAGACACCGATTCTGGAGGTGATACAGCCTGTGCTAGCCAATTGCCGTCAGGTACTGGAGATTGGCAGTGGAACGGGCCAGCATGCTGTTGCGTTTGCCAGAGCGATGCCACAGCTGACCTGGCATACCAGTGACTGTCCTGAGAACCACCCTGGTATCCATTTGTGGCTTGAGGAGGCGGGCCTGGAGAATATAAGCTTGCCCATCGCACTGGATGTATTGCAGGATGATTGGCCCGGATACGCAGTCGATGCCATTTTTACTGCAAATACTGCCCATATTATGCATTGGCCAGAAGTAGAGGCCATGTTTATGGGGGGCGGCAAAATGCTCAACGAGGGTGGACATTTTCTGATGTATGGACCGTTTAACTACAATGGCCAGTTCACCAGTGAAAGCAATGCACAATTTGATCTATGGCTGAAGGCGCGTGATCCCTTAAGTGGGATTCGGCATTTTGAAGAAATAGATGGGCAGGCTAATAAGGCTGGCATGTCCCTGAAAAATGATTTTACCATGCCAGCCAATAATAGAATTTTGCACTGGATTAAATCCTGATACTGGAGAATTTATGAAAAACGTTTTATTGATGTGTTTATTTGTAATTGGATTCCTGGTGACGCCAATGAGCATGGCAATGCCTCCGGTACCAAAAGACCATCCAGCCATGCCTGAGCAGAAGCAGAATCTAGTTTATGGCAAAGTTGTAACGAGTATGGATGCCAATAATTACACCTATGTTCAGATTGATACTGGAAGTAAGAAATACTGGGCCGCTGGACCAAAAACAAAACTGGCCAAGGGAAGCATGATTGCTATCAATGCGAATATGCCATTCAAAAACTTTGAAAGTAAGGCCTTAAACAAAAAATTTGAAACGATATATTTTGTTGGTAATTTTATTTCTGACAAGCCCGAGAAAAATAAAAAGATGACTGATCCTCATGCGGGCATCAAGATGCCTGATAGTCAAATTAAACTCAAAGGCATAAAGAAACTCAAAGATGGCAAAACGGTTGAACAGGTGTTTTCAGAAAAACAGAACCTGTCTGGTAAGGCGGTTCGTGTGAGAGGCAAGGTTGTTAAATATACCGCCAAGGTGATGGGTAGAAACTGGCTACATATTCAGGATAGTAGCGGCAGCCGTAAACTGGTTGTGACATCAGATCAGGAAGCCAAGATTGGTGATCTGGTAGTAATCAATGGCACTGTCGCCATTAACCAGGATTTGGGACATGGATATACTTATGAAGTTATTGTTGAGAGAGCGGCCCTGTCCAAAGAGTGAGTCAGTATGAATGATGAATTAGAAAAACTGGAAACAAAATTGGCTTTTCAGGAAGATGAAATTCAGACCCTGCATAGTGTAATTTTAAAGCAACAAACACAAATTGATAAACTGGCTGATCAAATTAGTTTGTTACAGGACAAGATGAAAGATATGCAAGCTTCCACAGTTGTTCTGCAATCTGAGGAAACACCTCCGCCTCACTATTGATCAGGTTGAAACAATTACCCGTATCGCATCCAGGCGAACCTGAGTGTTGTCCAGGATAGTGTCCAGTTGATGCCATACATTCTCGAAAAACTGGATTTCTTCTTCCCGGACATTGGGATTCACTTCTTTTAGTGCCTTTAGTCGATTGATTTCGGTCTCAAGAGTTTCACGAATCTGCTTATGGGCTTCATTCAGGATGGCGGGTGCTCTTGATTGGGCAATTTGTTCGTTCTGTTTTAACATGGAACGTAAAATATCATCCTGACTACGAATTACCTTTTTGGCTGTTTCATTATCCACATGGATTCCTGATGTGTTAACCAGTTTATGACCAATACTCTTTGAAAAATCCTTACCCTGCTGATCCGAGACAACTCTGATACTGGTGGATGGCAGGTAGCGACTGGTTTGAATCTCAAGTGTTGATGCAGGCTCCAGAACATAAACACACTCCACAAACAGCATGCCTGGCTTAATGGCAGAGTGTTTAATGGCTGTGACAGCGGTATTACCATTTTCCTGCGAGAGGATGATTTCCATGGCACCGGTCACCAGCGGGTGGTCCCAGGTAATAAAATGCATGTCTTCAAAGCTCAGGGCAATATCACGATCATAGGTAATGGTCATCCCTTCTTCATTCAGTCCAGGGAAAGCCTGCTGCATATGATTACCAGGCTGGATGATCAGGCTCTGACGGGTATGTATTTCACTATCAATATCAAAACAGTCGAATACAGATTCCAGATAATCGGGCAAAGCGGATTCTTCGTCCAGTTGTATAGCCTTTTCCTGTATGGCTGAGGCAATATGGTTACGGCATGAGTTGTATTCCAGCAGGATGTCACGGCCCTTATGAAGTTCTTCATTTAACTGCTTATGCAGGTTTGCAGTTTCTTCTATAAGTACATTATGTGCTTGCGTATCCTGTTGAGTGGAATGAAGTGCGGATACCAGTTTTTCTTCAAGCTGTACAAAGACATTATGACCAGCGGGACAGGTATGTTCAAAAGCGGATAGGCCATTATGATACCAATGGGCCATCAGTGCTTGTGCAGAGTTATCCAGGTGGGGCACATGAATTTGAATGGTGTCTGTTTGGCCGATGCGATCCAGTCTACCGATACGTTGCTCCAGTAAATCTGGGTTGATGGGTAGATCAAACAGCACCAGATGATGGGCAAACTGGAAGTTTCGGCCTTCACTGCCAATTTCAGAGCAGACCAGGACCTGGCTGCCAGATTCCATATCAGCAAAGTAGGCCGCGGCGCGATCGCGCTCTACAATACTCAGGCCTTCATGAAAAACGGCGGCATGGATACCTGCTTTGGTTCGTAGTATATGTTCAAGATCCAGAGCGGTGTCGGCACTGGCGGTGATGACCAGGACTTTCGCCGGTTTAAGTTCCTTCAGTTTACCCATCAACCAGCCAATTCTCGGGTCCAGTTCTGTCCAGGGCTGGGCCTGTGATTCGTCACTGACCTGATAAAGAATTTCCGGGCACAAGAGAAGCTGAGGGTTTTGTAGCTGATTTCCGCCGAGTAGTTGCAGACTATTGCGATAAGCTTCCGGCATGGGTAATTCATACAGATGAACCTGACGACCTGGAAAGCCTTTAACTGTTGTTCGAGTGTTACGAAATAGAACTCGTCCGGTACCATGACGGTCCAATAAGTGCTCTACAAGATGGAGTTTGGCCTGCTCATACTCAGAGTCACCAGTTTTGCCTGTCTGGATTATTTGCAATAATTCCCGGTTATCACCTTCCACAAAAGTACTCTGTAAGACATCATTGGATGTCGGGCTCAGAGGTTGATCCTTCATGAGTTCTTCCACGGCCTGGGCCACCGGTTCATAGTGTTTTTCTTCCTCTATGAACTGCTTAAAGTCAGGGAAGCGATCGGGATCCAGGAGTCGTAAACGGGCAAAGTGACTTTCCTTCCCCAGTTGTTCCGGGGTGGCCGTCAATAACAGGATGCCCTGGGTTCTGGCCGCGAGGTGTTCAACGACCAGATATTCAGGACTGGCTTGTTCGGGCGACCACTGCAGGTGATGGGCCTCGTCAACAACCAATAAATCCCATTCACCATCCATGGCTTGTTGTAACCTCTCAGGCTTATCCAGGAATAGATCCAGGCTACACAGCACAAGTTGTTCAGTTAAAAACGGGTTTTGAGTGGGACTTTTGTCAACCTCGGTATCTTCTGAGTCTGGTTCTTCATACGCGGTACACCGTTGTTCATCAAATACGCTGAAATAGAGATTAAACCGGCGTAACATTTCAACCAGCCATTGATGTACCAGCGTATCGGGAACAATAATCAGAATCCGTTTTGCTCGCTCGGTAATTAACTGTTGATGAATAATCAGACCGGCTTCAATAGTTTTACCCAGCCCCACCTCATCTGCCAGTAAAACACGGGGCGCATAGCGTTGTGCAACCTCATGGGCGATATATAGTTGGTGAGGGATAAGGCTGGTTCTGACGCCGGTGAGCCCCCTTAAGTCAGAATGGCTTAGACGGTTTTTGTGTAACAGAGTTTCGTAGCGAAGCTCAAACCATTTATTCTGATCAATCTGCCGGGTCAGCAGACGTTCAAAGGGTTTGTTGAGTTGAATAAAATTATCCAGCTGACCTTCATCAATTATGGTTTCACTACCGTCCTGTTTCAGTCCGGTGTAGTGGATGATGCCATCCTGCTCGCGGATGTCAGTAATCGAAAGTTTTGCGCCCTCATGGATGGATACCTCATCACCAATATTGAAACGCACTCGGGTGAGTGGTGCAGATTGCTGTGAATAGACCCGGGTTTCACCCGTTGCAAGAAACAGAATTGTGACCGTTCTGTGATCAACCGTTAATACGGTTCCAAGTCCCATTTGTAGTTCAGTTTCACTAATCCAACGCTGGCCAGGGACAAATTCGTTCACTTGGTAAATCCTGCCTTTCAAAAATCAAGCCTTAATCGAGCGCGCTATAGTAGGCAATCAAAACAGCTGAATCAAATGGTATCTGATGTAAATCTAAAGAATTTGGCCAATTTATCCGATAGTTAAGCTATAACCTGATATATAGGTTTGTGACAGTTTGTTAACAATACAAAGGATGTCGGTATGGCCAACAAAGAATATGATTTTGCCACTGGCAAGATTGTGGATCTTGATAAAAGAAAAGCCGTCATATTGATAAACGATTCTAGCCTTGCAGATCCACTAATTGAGCTTCTTCGGAAATCACGCTATCGAATGCTGGGGATGACATCAAAACCAGATGTTGCCCTTGAACTGGTCAGAAAGCATAAAGTCGGTGTTATTTTTATTGACGCCGATATACCAGGTATCAATGTACATGAAATATTAATTCACCTACAAAGAAGATTTCCGGCCTTCAACCCTATCATGTTGAGTGATCAGGTATCAAAAGCAGATATTGTTACAGTAAGCAATCTTGGGGCGGTAGGATTTCTTACCAAGCCACTGCAAGAAGAATCCATTCGCCGAGGCATGTCCCAGGTCACCCTGTAATCAATCAACAAATCAGTTGAGTAAAATTGCTTGAAAGCTGGCAGGATTTTTGTTTCACTATGCGGCCGCGGGCCGTTAGCTCAGTTGGTAGAGCAGGTGACTCTTAATCACTTGGTCGTAGGTTCGAGTCCTACACGGCCCACCATCTTCTCGGCTATTGTTATTATCTCGATCTCACCAAATAATTGAAAAACAGCCCCATAAAGTGGGTTACATCATAATGCTGAGACCCTGTATAATGGTACGTTAATATTTGCGAAAGTGGCGGAATTGGTAGACGCGCTGGATTTAGGTTCCTGTGCCGCAAGGCGTGAGAGTTCGAGTCTCTCCTTTCGCACCATTTTATAACATGTTGATTTTAATGAGAATATTTCTCAGAGGTGTATTATGCAAGTTTCTGTTGAGTCAGCGGGCGGCCTGCAACGCAAATTAACCATTGCAGTCCCGGAAGATACCATTGAGCAAGCCGTCCAGACTCGGCTGCAAAACCTGACCCGTACTGCCAAAATAAAAGGTTTTCGTGCCGGCAAGGTTCCCCTTAAGGTTGTTAAGCAGCACTACGGAACACAGGTTCGCCAGGAGGTAGTAGGCGAGGTAATTCAATCCTCGTTCTATGAAGCAGTTAGCCAGGAGAAACTTCGGCCTGCCAGTAGTCCTTCAATTGATGCACAAAAAATCAACGATGGGGAAGGGCTGGAATATACAGCTACATTTGAAGTCTATCCCGAAATTGAACTTGCTGACATATCCGGCGCTAAAATAGAGAAGCTTATCGCAGATATCTCTGACGCTGATCTTGATGAGATGATCGATACCATCCGTAAGCAACAAGTCCAGTGGGATGTAGTAGACAAGAATGCTGAAAGTGGTGACCAGGTGGTTATCGATTTCAAAGGTAAGATCGATGGCGAAGAGTTTGCCGGCGGCAGCGGTGAAAATATGACCGTAGAAATAGGGGCTGGTCGAATGATCAAGGGCTTTGAAGACGGCCTGCTGGGTCTTAAAGTCGATGATGAGAAAACCCTGGATCTTGCTTTCCCGGAAGAATATCACGCCAAAGAAATTGCCGGTAAAGATGTACAGTTTGATATAAAGGTAAAAGAGGTAAAGGCCTCAAGTTTGCCTCCAGTTGATGAAGAGTTTGCCAAAAAGCTGGGTGTAGCAGATGGTAACATCGAAAAAATGCGTGAAGATGTCAAAGGCAATATGCAACGAGAGCTAGACGCGCGACTACAAAATTCCGTCAAACAGGCTGTAATGGACCAACTACTCGAGCTGAATAAGATCGATATTCCATCAAGTCTGATTGAACAGGAGTCTGAAGTTCTCCTTAGACAAATGCAAAACAACCTGATGCAGCAGGGCATGCAGCAAAACCAGTTAGCCATGGAGCCTTCAATGTTTAAGGACCAGGCAGAGCGCAGAGTTGCCCTTGGCCTGATTATGTCTGAAATCGTTAAGCAGCAGAATATGAAGGCAGATGCGGACAAGGTTCGTGCATTCATTGATGAAATGGCGAGTAGCTACGAAAAGCCCGATGAAGTTGTTAAATGGTACTACAATGACAAGCAGAGAATGGCTGAGGTCGAATCAATGGTCATTGAACAGCAAATTGTTGACTGGGTCCTGGAACAGGCTAAGGTTGAAGACAAGACTGAAACATTTAATAAAATCATGTACCCAGAGAAAGATTAGGGTATAAAAACGACATTTCGAGCATAAAGGAAAAGTAACTGTGACCGATAGAAAAAGTAGTGCGATGGATTTCGGTATCAGTAATCAGCTGGTACCGATGGTAGTAGAGCAGACCTCTCGAGGAGAGAGGGCCTACGATATATATTCTAGGCTGCTCAAAGAAAGGGTCATCTTTCTGGTGGGACCGGTAGAAGACCATATGGCAAATCTGGTTGTAGCACAGTTACTGTTTCTGGAGTCAGAAAACCCCGATAAGGACATACACCTATATATAAATTCCCCGGGGGGATCGGTTACAGCAGGTATGTCAATTTATGACACGATGCAATTTGTAAAACCAGATGTCAGCACAATGTGCATTGGTCAGGCTGCTAGCATGGGAGCTGTCCTCCTTGCTGGCGGAGCAAAAGGCAAGCGGTATTGTTTGCCACATTCGAGGACAATGATTCACCAGCCTCTGGGCGGATTCCAGGGACAGGCGACGGATATAGAAATCCATGCCAAGGAAATATTAGGTATCAGGGAACGATTGAATGAGATTCTGGCCAAACACACAGGTCAACCAATGGATCGCATTCAGCAGGACACCGATCGGGATTTCTTTATGAGTTCCGAGGAGTCTGTTAAGTATGGGCTGATCGATGAGGTTATGGATATTAGGAGCGGTTCTGGTAAGAAAAGCCCTAAAAAATAGCCTAAGCTATTTTTGAGAATCGACTAAAGGTTTTACAAAAGTTACAAAATAGACTTGCAAGAACGGCTATTTATGTGCATGGTTATAGCTAAGACAAGTTTTATAAAAGAGGTGAGGTTGGTAAAATGAGTGACGACAAGAACACAACGGGTGAAAATGGCAAGTTGCTGTATTGCTCGTTTTGTGGAAAAAGTCAGCACGAAGTCCGCAAGCTGATTGCAGGTCCTTCTGTGTTCATTTGTGATGAATGCGTAGAGCTTTGCAATGATATTATCCGCGAAGAGGTTCAGGAGCAGGCTTCTTCGGTCACTGGCAGCAAGCTACCAACCCCTCATGAAATAAATGATATTCTCGATGAATACGTTATCGGTCAGGTAAGCGCTAAAAAAGTTCTTTCTGTTGCTGTATATAATCACTACAAACGTCTTGAAGTTACTCAGAAAAAAGATGATGTCGAGCTAGCCAAGAGTAATATTCTACTCATCGGCCCAACAGGCAGTGGTAAAACGCTGTTGGCTGAAACCTTAGCTCGTCTGCTAAATGTTCCCTTTACAATTGCTGATGCGACAACACTGACTGAAGCCGGTTATGTTGGTGAGGATGTCGAAAACATCATCCAGAAGTTGTTGCAAAAATGTGATTATGATGTAGACAAGGCCCAGACTGGGATTGTTTACATCGATGAAATCGATAAAATTTCCCGTAAGTCTGATAATCCTTCTATTACGCGTGATGTTTCAGGCGAAGGTGTACAACAGGCCCTGTTAAAACTGATTGAAGGTACTGTGGCTTCTGTTCCCCCTCAGGGAGGGCGTAAGCACCCACAGCAGGAATTTTTACAGGTCGATACCGGTAATATCCTGTTCATCTGTGGTGGGGCCTTTGCAGGCCTGGATCGCATTATCCGCGACCGTTCGGAAAAAGGCGGTATCGGATTTGGTGCTGAGGTCAAGAGTAAGGATGATCAGAAGAGCCTGAGCGATGTATTGCACTCTGTTGAGCCTGAAGATCTGATCAAGTTTGGTTTGATACCGGAATTTGTTGGTCGTTTACCAGTTGTGGCTACCCTAAGCGAACTGGATGAAGATGCCCTGATTCAAATCCTGACCGAACCAAAAAATGCATTGACCAAGCAATACCAGAAAATGTTTGAAATGGAAGGCTGTGAGCTGGAGTTTCGTGAAGATGCCCTACGTTCAGTTGCCCAAAAAGCAATGGAGCGGAAAACAGGTGCTCGCGGCCTGCGTTCTATTCTTGAGTATGTGCTGTTGGACACCATGTATGATCTACCTTCTCAGGAGAATCTTGAAAAGGTTGTTATTGATGACTCTGTTATCGATGGTGAGGGCAAGCCCCTGATGATCTTCGAAGGCACGGATAAGCGTGTCGCCTCCTCTGACGAGTAGTTATTCAAAAATCCTACAGATCCCGCAGGGTTATGTGGGAACTTTTTGTTATAGATTGAAAATATCTGTTGAAAACTCTCCCGCGTGTCCCCACAACATGCTAGAACTATATTATTACTCTAATTTAACCTGTGAGAGCTTCTAATGTCCCAAGTGATCGATGACCAGATGTCCACAATTCCTATTCTACCACTGCGTGATGTGGTGGTTTATCCGCATATGGTCATTCCATTATTTGTGGGTAGGGAAAAATCCATCAAGGCCCTGGAAACGGCGATGGAAAATGACAAGCAGATTCTTCTGGTGGCACAGAAAAGTGCTGCACAGGACGATCCTCAACCTGAAGATGTTTATCGCATTGGGACGGTTTCAAGTATCTTACAACTACTCAAACTTCCCGATGGAACCGTCAAGGTTCTGGTAGAAGGAAATCGACGGGCCAAGATCCTTCATTTTATGGATGAAGATGAGTTATTTACTGCCCAGGTTGTCAACGTTGAAGATGAGGCTCTCGATGATCGTGAAGCCGAAGTTCTGATTCGGTCACTTACTGCACAATTCGATCAGTACGTAAAATTAAATAAAAAAGTTCCTCCAGAAATTCTTAGCTCATTGTCCAGTATTGATGACCCTGGTCGTTTAGCCGATACCATTGCCGCACACATGTCGCTCAAGATTGATGAGAAACAGAAGATCCTTGAGATTGATGGCATGCGTGAAAGATTTGAGCATCTGATGGGTATTATGGAATCAGAGATCGATCTTCTACAGGTGGAAAAACGTATCCGCGGCCGTGTTAAGCGCCAGATGGAAAAGAGTCAGCGTGAGTACTATCTCAATGAACAGATGAAGGCCATTCAGAAAGAACTGGGTGACATGGACGATGTGCCGAACGAAATTGAGGAACTGGAACAAAAGATTGAAAAGGCTGGTATGTCCAAGGAGGCTAAGACCAAGGCCAAAGCGGAGATGGGTAAACTCAAAATGATGTCCCCCATGTCAGCCGAAGCAACGGTCGTACGTAATTACCTGGACTGGTTGGTCAATGTTCCCTGGAAGAAACGTAGCAAAGTACGTCATGATCTGGCCGAGGCGGAAAAAGTGCTGGAAGAAGATCATTACGGGTTAGAAAAGGTCAAGGAACGTATTCTCGAGTATCTGGCGGTTCAGCAACGCGTTAAACAGATGAAGGGACCGATTCTTTGCTTGGTAGGACCTCCTGGTGTTGGTAAAACCTCACTAGGTAAATCCATTGCCCGGGCCACACACCGTAAATTTATGCGTATGTCACTTGGTGGCGTCAGAGATGAGGCCGAAATTCGTGGTCATCGTCGAACCTATATTGGGTCAATGCCCGGTAAAATTATTCAGAACCTGTCCAAAGTAGGCACGCGCAATCCACTATTTTTGCTGGATGAAATTGATAAGATGGCCATGGATTTCCGCGGTGATCCGGCATCAGCATTATTAGAAGTATTGGATCCCGAGCAAAATAATACATTCGCCGATCATTACCTTGAGGTCGATTATGATCTATCCGAGGTGATGTTCGTCGCGACATCAAACTCTATGAATATTCCAGGTCCCCTGTTAGACCGTATGGAAGTCATTCGTCTTTCAGGCTATACCGAAGATGAGAAGGTTAATATTGCAAAGCAATATTTAATCAGTAAACAGATGAAGAACAACGGCCTTAAAGAAGACGAACTGAGCATTAATGAAGGCACCTTAAGAGATATCGTTCGTTTCTACACACGAGAGGCAGGGGTTCGAAACCTAGAGCGAGAGATCGCTAAAATCTGTCGCAAAGTTGTTAAGGATGTACTCCTTAAGCCGAGTGATAAAAAAATCTCGGTTACACCAAAGAATCTGGAAAAATATCTGGGTGTACAGCGCTTCCGCTTTGGTCGTGCCGAAGAAAATGATCAGGTAGGACAGGTAGTCGGTCTGGCCTGGACCGAAGTGGGTGGCGATCTACTGACAATTGAGACCGCTATGATGCCCGGTAAAGGCAAGCACAGCGTCACTGGGCAACTGGGCGATGTGATGAAAGAGTCTATCCAGGCTGCCATGACCGTGGTTCGGAGCCGTTCTGAGGTACTGGGAATTGATGATGAGATATTCGAGAAAAAGGATATCCATGTTCATGTCCCAGAAGGTGCGATTCCCAAAGATGGTCCCAGTGCCGGTATTGGAATGTGTACCGCTCTGGTGTCCGCACTAACAAATATTCCAGTTAAAGCTGATGTAGCCATGACCGGTGAGATTACCCTTCGTGGTGAAGTTTTACCGATTGGTGGTTTGAAGGAAAAATTACTGGCTGCCCATCGTGGTGGTATCAAGACGGTCCTGATACCAGATGAGAATCGTCGAGACCTGACTGAGATACCGAAAAATATTCAGGCAGATCTGGATATCAAACCGGTTAAGTGGATTGATGAAGTCCTTGAAGTAGCGCTTCAGCATTTGCCTGAACCTCGAGCCAAGACGGAAGCCCCTCTCGGAAAGGAGAATAAGTCGGGAAAGGGCGGGAGTAAAGGAAGTTCTATCCAGACCCATTAAGCTAATTAATTGTTCAGCCACCAATGCATATTTTTTATGCATTGGTGGCTGAATTGTTTGACGTGGTCAATATGCAATCAAAGTCAAGTCCAATTTCATTGATTTTTATCGACTACTTGCTTGACCCACCATGAATCGGATTGGTATAAGTTTGCCTGTTAAAAATAATACTTGCCGCCCTCTTGCGGCGTTTCGTTTATGACCACCTAATAAAAAGGGGAGCTCTAGTGAATAAAGCAGAATTAATAGATGCAGTTGCCGATGGTGCCGATATTTCCAAGGCAGATGCTACTCGCGCCGTAGATGCAGTGGTAGAGCAGATCACCACTGCACTGACAAAAGGCGATCAGGTCACTCTGGTCGGGTTTGGTACCTTTTCTGTAAAAGACCGGGCCGCCAGAACTGGCAGAAATCCCCGTACCGGTGAAGCAATTGATATCCCGGCATCAAAAGTTCCTGGATTTAAGGCTGGTAAAGCGCTGAAGGATGCCGTAAACTAGCGCGCCTTTGAGGGAGCGGGTGGTTAGCTCAGCTGGGAGAGCATCGCCCTTACAAGGCGAGGGTCGCAGGTTCGATCCCTGCACCACCCACCAAGTTAGGACCGGTAGTTCAGCTGGTTAGAATGCCGGCCTGTCACGCCGGAGGTCGCGGGTTCGAGTCCCGTCCGGTCCGCCATATAAAACAGGGCGTGTCTATTTCGGTAGAACGCCCTTTTTTTATTTATACTGTCTGAAAATAATTCCAGGATTCCAGATTTATGCTGCAGACTATTCGAGATCACGCCCAGGGAGTTATCGTCTGGACGATAGTTGGTTTAATTATTATTACCTTTGCCCTGTTCGGGCTTAGTTCTTATCTGTCCGGTTCGTCTAAAACCTATGTGGCCAATATCAATGGCGTGGAAATCGACGAATCCGAATACCGACGCGCCATGCAGGATTACCGTTCCCGTCTACAGCAAATGATGGGTAATAGTTATCGGGATGACATGTTTAATTCTCAGATGATTAAGCAGGAAGTGGTCAACGGTCTTATCACACGTGAACTGATTACCCAGTACCTTGAAGACCAAAATTTTAAAGTCGGTCCAACTCGGGTGGCAGCAGAAATTAAATCCATTGACGCATTCAAAGATGAATCCGGTCAGTTTTCTAAAGCACGCTATTTCGAGCTGATTAACCGTCAGGGAATGTCAGAGACATTTTTTGAACAACAACTGGCCCGTGATGTGGCATCACGTTTTGTCCAGATGGGTATTCGTCAGAGTGATTTTGCTACAGAAAGTGAAGCCAGGCAGTTTCTGCAGCTGAAAAACCAGCAGAGAGATATCGGTTATCTGAGCATTGCCAAAAAGTCCTATCTGAAAAAAGCCAGGGCATCTAAAAAACAAATTGAAGAATACTATAATGCTCACAAACGTGAGTTTATGAATCCGGAAAAAATTAGTATTGAATATATTGAGATTGATCTGCAAAAGCTTGCCGCGGGCTATGATGTTAGCGATGAGGAGGTCAAGCAATTTTATACCGCCAATCAAGAAAGCTATGTTAGTCAGGCTGAGCAGCGCAAGGTGAGCCATATTTTGATCAAGGTGGATGACAAGATAGATGAAAAATCAGCCCTGAAAAAAATCAAAAGTATTCAGACTAAACTCAAAAAAGGTAACTCATTCAGCAAGCTTGCAAAAGAGTTCTCTCAGGATCCTGGTTCTGCCAAACAGGGCGGTGATCTAGGCTTCTTTGGAAAAGGTGTCATGGATAAAGCCTTTGAGGCCAGTGCCTTCAGTCTCAAAAAAGGTAAAGTCAGTAAGCCGGTGCGTTCCGCATTTGGCTATCACCTGATAAAGCTTGAAGATATTCGTGCAGCAAAAGTTCAGACCTTTGATAAAGTTAAGGCTCAGATTAGAAAAGATCTACAGATCCAGCGGGCAGAACAAACTTTTTATGAGTTATCTGAGAAGCTGAATAATATCACTTATGAACAGCCTGGCTCCCTGCAGCCTGTTGTTGATGAGTTGGGATTGAAGATCCAAAAGACCGGCCTGTTTGACCGTTCTGTAACCAAAGGTATTGTTTCCAAATCCAAAGTGCTTGATGCTGCCTTTAGTGATGATGTCCTCAATCTGGGAAGGAACAGCGATCTTATTGAGCTTTCCGATACCCATTTGATGGTTCTTCGCAAGCTGGAGCACCAGCAGGCCTCGCAAAAATCGCTGGAGGCTGTCAGAAAACAGATTATCGAAAAGCTACGCCAGAAAGTTGCTCAGGAAAATCTGAATGAGCAGCTAGAAAAGGCCTATCAGGAATTACAGAAGGGGACTTCTCCCAAAAAACTGGCGAAAAAAATCAATGGTGCTAAGTGGGAACGTGTTGGATATATAAGCCGTACAGCCGATCCTAAAGATAAAAAAGCAAGTAAGCTTAGCCTTCATATTCGAAACAAGGCCTTTGGACTGGCTCAATCTACAGACAAGACGCCAAGCTGGGGTAAATTGACTTTAAGTAATGGTGATGCTGCTGTTATTGGTCTATACAAGGTTAAAGTTTCGGATGCGCAAATACCAGCGGTTACCGATAAACAACAACTTGCACAAAATACTGGCAGTGTCTTGTTTTCTCGTTTGCTGGAACAACAACGTCTCGAAGCCAATATCGAAATCAATCTGCCATCATCGGATGAATAATCACTAAGCCAGAGTAGTTAAGCTGGCAAACCAGACAGGCATTGACGATGCGAAAACTGGCTCTACACTGGCAAATCATTATCGCCCTGGTACTGGCAACAGTTACCGGGCTGATTTTTTCTCCTGACAGCGCAATATTCGGAATTCGCTTTTATGCGGTCTTCGATTTCATCGGCACACTCTTTCTAAATGCCCTGAAGATGATCATTGTCCCCCTGGTCGTTGCTTCCCTTATTACCGGTATTGCAGGCATTGGGGGAGGGAAAGGGCTGGGTAGACTCGGTGCAAAGTCCCTCCTGTTTTATATGACATCCAGTCTGTTGGCCATTCTCACCGGCCTGTTTTTAGTCAATCTGTTTAATCCAGGTATCATCGATGGCCAGGCTGCGAAAAATGTTCTTGGTTTGAGCGCAGATGCGGTGGCGACTGTGGAGTCCAAGGTCGGCGGTAAAGATACCTCGGATATTGCAGGTGTCTTTCTCAGTATGGTGCCAACCAATGTGGTGGCCGCCGCTGCGAATGGTCAAATGCTCGGGCTGATATTTTTCAGTATCGTCTTTGGCTATTTCATGACTCGCATCAGTGAGCCTTATGCAGAGTCCCAGTTTAATTTCTGGCAGGGCCTTTTTGAGGTAATGATGAAGATCACCGAGTGGGTCATGCGATTTGCTCCCATTGGTGTATATGCCCTGGTGGCCAAGGTTGTAATGAATACGGGACTTGGGGCATTCAAACCGCTGGCCGTATTTTTCATCACTGTGCTGTTTGCGCTGTTGATCCATTTTTTGATCATTCTCCCCATGCTGATGAAGCTCCTCACAGGTTTGAACCCGGTAAGACATTTTAAGGCGATGGCCCCGGCCTTGCTCACGGCCTTTTCAACTTCTTCATCCGCCGCGACTCTGCCTTTGACCATGGAGTGTGTGGAGAAAAATGCCGGCGTTTCCAACCGTACCAGCTCTTTTGTCCTTCCCCTCGGGGCAACGGTGAACATGGACGGGACGGCCCTCTATGAGTGTGTAGCAGCCCTGTTTATTGCACAGGCCTACGGACTGGAGCTGAGTCTGACGACCCAGTTTACGGTTGTGGTGGTGGCCCTGTTGACTTCCATTGGTGTCGCTGCCATACCCTCAGCGAGCCTGGTAGCCATTTCTATTATCCTGGCAACTATCGGTCTACCGGCTGAGGGGATTGGCCTCATCCTGGCTGTGGATAGGGTGCTGGATATGTGCCGTACGGCGGTGAATATTTTCAGTGATTCCTGTGGGGCGGTAATTATTGCCCATTCAGAGGGAGAAGAGGGGCTTCTGACAGGGGAAAAGCAGGCCTGAAGGTTTATTGTTCACCCTCAGGCCGGAGCGTTTATTCTGAATCCAGTGGCCGCATCCCGATCGTGCTATAACCACAGTCAACATATGTGATTTCACCGGTAATTCCGCTGGCCAGCTCTGATGAGAGGAAGGCCGCGGCATTACCTACATCTTCAATCGTCACATTACGACGCAGTGGTGCCGTTTTTTCCACCTCAGCCAGCATTTTGCGGAAACTGTTGATACCAGCCGCTGCCAGGGTCTTGATAGGGCCGGCAGAGATACCATTGACACGGATACCCTCAGGTCCCAGGTTCTGGGCCATGTAGCGTACATTGGCCTCTAGGCTGGCCTTAGCCAGTCCCATGACGTTATAGCTTGGCATGGCTCGTACGGCACCCAGATAACTCAGGGTCAGCAGAGAGCCATTTCGACCTGCCATCATGCCTCGGCCTGCCTTGGCCAGAGCGGTGAAGCTGTAGGAGCTGATCTCATGGGCCATATTAAAACCGTCACGGGTGACAGAATCCAGGTAGGCGCCTTCCAGTTCCTCTTTTGGGGCGAAGGCCACGGAGTGAATAATACTATCCAGGCCATCCCAGGATTTTCCCAGATCGCTAAATACCGCCTCAATCTGGTCGTCGTAGGCCACATCACAGGGTAAAACGATATCTGAGCCAAGCTCAGTGGCCATTTTGTCAACACGTCCTTTCAATTTATCGGTCTGGTAGGTAAATGCCAGTTCGGCACCCTGTTCCTTCATGGCCTTGGCAATTCCCCAGGCGATTGAGCGGTTGCTGGCCAGACCCACGATGAGTGCGCGTTTACCTTGTAAAAAACCCATATCGAAGTACCCTCGTCGTTTATTAATGTAATATTGAAGTATTAGTAAATTTTCGGATTTGTTTATATTGTTAGTCCGCTATGATAACGTCCGTAAGCGAAAGAAACTAGGTTAAAATTAATAGCCTGATAACCAAAAACAACTACAATTGATTGACGTATAACAGATTGGATGCAGATGACCTGTCGACTTATTATTGCCCTTAGCAGCCTGCTTTTTTACCAATCTGTTGTCGCTTCCCCTTCTATCGCGCTGGGTTATACTCCCAAGTACCCAGTCAGCTTCAAGCATTTCGATTATGTAGACCCAAATGCTCGCAAAGGAGGTGATCTGGTACTTTCCGGCTTTGGTAATTTTGATAGTCTGAATCCTTATTTGCTTAAAGGTTCTGCAGCCGATGGACTGACCCTGCTCATCTTTGAGCCTCTCATGGTACAAAGCCAGGATGAGCCCTATAGCCTGTACGCCCACCTGGCAGAGGATATACAGCTTGCTGCAGACAAATTGTCAGTCACTTTTCGATTGAATCCCAGGGCGCGGTTTTCTGATGGGGCACCGGTTCTGGCCGATGATGTAAAGTTTTCATTCGATACCTTAAAAAGTGACAAAGCCAATCCACAATACCGTTTTTACTGGGCAGATATCAAAAAGGCCACCGTCCTTGGGCAGCGCAAGATTCGGTTTGATTTTGCGCGTATCAATCCAGAGATTCATTTGATTACGGCACAAATGCCGGTATTTGCCCGTAAGTGGGTAGGGAAAAACGCGTTTGATAAACTCAGCCGCACCAAACCTATCGGCAGTGGGCCCTACATCATCGATAATTATCAGCTCGGTAAGGATATTACCTATACCCGCAATCCAGACTACTGGGCAAAAGATCTGAATACTCGCCGTGGTATGTTTAATTTTGATCGTATTACTTACAAGTATTACAAAGATGAGACGGTCCAGCTTGAGGCCCTGAAAGCGGGGGAATATGATTTTCGCCTCGAAAATTATTCCAAGCAGTGGGCGAAGGGCTACGTCGGTCCTCAATTTGATAACAAACTGATTATCAATGAAACCCTGCAGCATAAAAATATCGCCGGTATGCAGGGCTTCTTTTTCAATACCCGACGTGAACTGTTCAAAGATAAGCGGGTACGCAAGGCCCTGGCACTGGCATTTGATTTTAACTGGTCAAATAAGAACCTGTTTTATGGACAATACACCCGTTGTGACAGCTACTTCAGTAATAGTGAACTGGCCGCAACGGGCCTGCCCGAGGGAAGCGAGCTTCGCTTATTGAACAAGTATCGCCATAAACTCGATCCCGATATTTTTAATAAGGTCTGGAAACCATCACAAACCGATAGGCCGGGTGATTTACGCGAGAACCTGAAACAGGCAAAGGATTTACTAGAGCAGGCAGGCTGGCAAATTCGGGATGGTGTTTTAAAGAACAAGCAGGGCAGAGTCTTTGAATTTGAAGTTATGCTAGCCCAGAAGGGGTTTGAACGCATCCTGGCCCCCTATGCCCATCATCTGAAAAAATTAGGAATCACTGTACGCTATCGTACCGTGGACGTATCACTCTATATTCGCCGTATGCGTACTTTTGAATTTGATTTGATGGTGTCTTCGTATAGCCAGTCACAATCGCCGGGTAATGAGCTCTATAATTTCTGGCATTCCCGTTCAGCCAAGCAGGAGGGTTCACGCAACCTGATTGGCATTAATGATCCGGTGGTGGATGCACTGATCGATGAGGCCGTGTTTTCAAAAAACCGTAAACAATTGATTACCGCTGTGCGGGCACTGGATAGGGTATTATTGCATGGAGAATATCTGGTACCTAACTGGTTTATCAATGTACATCGAGTGGCATACTGGGATAAATTCAATAAACCGAAAACACAGCCCCTTTATTATGAAGCAGAGTCCTGGGCTGTGATGAGCTGGTGGCATAAGAAAAAATAAAATATGGCAGCTTATATTCTAAAACGACTGATGTTGATGATACCGACCCTGTTCGGTGTCATGCTGGTGACGTTTATCGTGACTCAATTTGTACCCGGAGGTCCTGTTGAACAGATGATCAATCAGTTACAGGGCCATGGTGCTGGCTCAGAAGCGGCGGGCAGCACGGTGCAGCTTTATCGTGGTAATAAAGGGCTGGATGATGAAAAGCTCAAGGAGTTAAATGCCATTTACGGCTTTGACAAACCGGCCCATGAACGGTTTTTCAGTATGATGGCCGACTATGCCACTTTTGATCTGGGGGATAGTTATTTTCACCAGCAATCGGTAATGGAGCTGATTATCTCAAAATTACCGGTTTCCATTACTCTCGGTATTTGGACATTCATTCTGGTTTATGCGCTTTGTATTCCACTTGGGATCACTAAAGCCATGCGAGATGGCAGTCGCTTCGATGTGGTCAGTAGTACCGTTATCCTGGTCGGTTATGCCATTCCTGGTTTTGTATTGGGTATTTTCCTGCTGGTGTTATTTGGTGGCGGCAGTTTTTTTGATGTGTTCCCGCTACGTGGCCTGGTGTCGGACAACTGGGAAGAACTCAGCTGGTATGGAAAGATTTCCGATTACCTGTGGCACATCACTTTACCCGTGATCTCTCTTACTGTCGGCAGCTTTGCTGTCATGACCATGCTCACCAAGAACAGTTTTATCGAAGAGATCCGTAAACAATATGTCATTACCGCCAGGGCTAAGGGCCTGACAGAAAATGCGGTGCTGTACAAACATATCTTTCGCAATGCCATGATCCCCCTGGTGACTGGTTTCCCCAGTGCCTTCATTGGCGCCTTTTTCGCGGGCAGTATTCTGATTGAATCTATTTTTTCTCTGGATGGGCTGGGCCTGCTGTCTTACGAGTCCATTTTAAAACGTGACTATCCTGTGGTGCTGGGCACCCTGTATCTGTTTACCCTGTTGGGTCTGGTTGCCAAACTCCTGACGGATATCTGTTATGTGCTGGTCGATCCCCGAATTCAATTTGAGTCGATGAATAACTGAACATGAATGACATAACTCAGCAATCCGAAGATTTGACGACTCGTGCGTGGCGGCGTTTCAAGGCCAATCGTCGGGGCTATTACAGTCTGTGGATATTTACGTTTCTGTTTGTGTTCAGTCTGTTTGCGGAAGTGATCAGTAATGATAAACCCCTGATTGTTTATTATCAGGGTTCGTTTTATTTCCCATTGGTGAAAACTTATCCGGAGACCGCCTTTGGTGGGGATTTTGCAACAGAAGCCGATTATACCGACCCCCATGTTCGTCAACTGATTGAGGCAGGGGACAATTGGGCTGTCTATCCTGTGAATCCCTATCGTTACGACACCATTAATTACTTTACCCATCACCCCAACCCGGCACCTCCTTCAACGGATAATCTACTGGGAACCGATGACAGGGGGCGAGATGTTCTGGCCAGATTAATCTATGGTTTCCGCCTGTCCATTTTGTTTGCCTTTGTATTGACTGTCATTGGTGTTTTGCTCGGGGTCTTAGCCGGTGCGATGCAGGGTTATCTTGGCGGACGATTTGACCTGTTTGCCCAGCGCCTGATCGAGATCTGGGGCTCCATGCCGGAATTGTATTTATTAATCATCTTTGCCTCCCTGTTTGAACCCAGCGTATTACTGTTGATCGTTTTACTCTCCCTGTTTGGCTGGATGGGACTGGCCGATTATGTGCGGGCGGAGTTTCTGCGTGGACGCAATATGGATTACATCACGGCGGCCAAGGCCATGGGAGTGAGTAACCGGGCCATTATGTTCAGGCATTTATTACCTAACAGTATGACGCCGGTGATTACCTTCCTGCCATTTCGTATCAGTGCCGCCATTATGGCCCTGACCAGTCTGGATTACCTGGGCCTGGGGGTACCACCGACTACCCCGAGCATTGGCGAGTTACTGGCCCAGGGTAAGGAGAATATTGAGGCCTGGTGGCTGTCGATGACGACCTTTGGCTGCCTGGTCGGGACGCTGGTACTGTTAATTTTTATTGGTGAGGCCCTGCGCGAGGCCCTGGATATCAGGCGGGGATAGATATGGCTGAATCCAATCGATTATTGTCAGTACAGGACCTGTCAGTGGCCTTTGGTCGGGAACCGGAGCGGCGCACCGAGGTTGTGCATGGCGTCAGTTTCGAGGTGCTGGAGGGAGAGAAAATTGCCCTTGTCGGTGAGTCAGGCTCTGGTAAATCAGTAACTGCTATGTCTATTTTGCAGCTACATGACCCAGGTCAGACTCACTATCCCACAGGGAAAATCCTGTTCAATGGCATGGACCTTTTGCATATGGGTAAGGATAACCTGCGGCGTATTCGAGGTCGGGATATTGCCATGATTTTTCAGGAACCTATGACCTCCCTGAACCCGGTCTACAGCATCGGTGAGCAACTGATAGAGCCATTGATGTTGCATCAGGACATGGACAAGGTCAAAGCCCGAGCCCGGGCCATCGAGTTGATGGATAGGACCGGGATTATTGAACCACACAAACGTATCGATGCCTTTCCTCACATGCTGTCAGGTGGACAGCGCCAGCGTGTGATGATTGCCATGGCCCTGGCTTGCCACCCCAAACTGCTGATTGCCGATGAGCCGACCACCGCGCTTGATGTGACTATCCAGGCACAAATACTCGATTTGCTGGAAGACCTGCAAAAAGATTTTTCTATGGCTGTGCTGATGATAACCCATGATCTCAATATGGTGCGTCGTTTCGCAGAACGGGTTTGTGTCATGCAGGAAGGTCGATTGGTGGAGCAGAACACCATGCAAGAAATCTTCGATGCACCCCAGCATGAGTACACTCGACACCTGCTGGACAGCCAGCCTCGCCAATATATTGAATCAAAAACTTCCCAGGAGCGAGACAGCTGGCCAATGGTCATGCAGGCACGCAATATCCGTTGTTATTTTCCCATCAAGACCGGTGTGTTCCGCCGCAAGACCGGTGAAGTGAAGGCCGTGGATCAGATAGACATCACCATCCGAAAGGGAGAGACCATTGGTATAGTTGGTGAGTCTGGCTCGGGTAAGACTACGCTAGGCATGTGCCTGTTGCGCCTGCAAAATTGTGAAGGAGAAATCGATTTTGGTGGTCAGCAGCTTCATGTGCTTAAAAGCCGAGAGCTAAGACCACTTAGAAGTCAGTTTCAGATTGTCTTTCAGGATCCCTTCTCGTCATTGTCACCTCGACTGACCATTGAACAGATCATCCGTGAGGGACTGAAGATCCATTTCCCTGAACAGTCGGATGCTCAACACCGGCAGCGTATTGAACAGGTGATGGAAGAGGTGGGGCTCGATCGGTCGATGCTGTCCCGTTATCCCCATGAGTTCTCTGGTGGACAGCGTCAGCGAATAGCCATCGCCAGGGCTGTAGTGCTGGAACCCAAGCTGATTATGCTGGATGAGCCTACCAGTGCCCTGGATGTATCGGTCCAGAAGCAGGTGTTGGAGTTATTGGCAGAGTTACAGAAGAACCACGGGATTAGCTATTTGTTCATCACCCATGACCTGGCCGTAATACGTTCTATGGCCCACCAGATCATGGTGATGCAGGGCGGTCAGGTGGTAGAGCAGGGGGAAACGAATGAAATGTTCGATGCACCCAAAGAGGCCTATACCCAAAAACTACTACAGGCCTCCCTGTTTCAGACAGCCTAGGATCTTATATCAACCCTAACCACCAGACTGGTGCATGACATCGACGAACAGGGTCAGGTGTTGACCGGGACGTAACAGGCTATCACTTCGTAAACGGCTTTTATTCCAACGTTTCAGCTGATTAATACTGACTTTGAATTTTTGTGAAATTCGCGCCAGAGAATCACCTCGGCGAACTTTATATCCAATTCGTGTGGTAATTTTTCTGCTGGGAGGGACTCCAACATCATTGTGGTCGATACCACTAGAGGTAGTGATACCGCTGCGTGACCAGATCACCAGTTTCTGCCCCGGAGTCAGGGGATCCCGGGGTGCCATGCCATTCCAACGAGCCAGCTGTCGGACACCGACACGGTGTTGCTGTGCCAGATCCCAGAAGGTATCACCTGGTTGAACGATATAGCTGAGTTTGACGCCACTACGTGGAATATTCTGTAGTGTCTTCTTACGCTGGTTGGCGCTGAGCTTATAGCTTCGCAGGTTTTTGCTGGCGACAGGGATGGTCAGAGAACGACCGACACGCAGCATATTGCCTCGCATACGGTTGACTCGTTTGATGGTTCGGATGCTGGTGTGATATTTCATAGCAATATCACTGATGGTTTCACCCGATTTAATTTTGTGTCGAACCCAACGAATACGATCCTGTTCAGGAAGCTGTGCCAGACGTTCTTTGAAGACATCTGCTTTATCCAGTGGCAAAAGCAGGTAATTAGGGCCGTTAGGAGCTGTCGCCCAGCGGTTATAGCCAGGGTTCAGTTCATACAATTCATCTAGTTCGATATCTGCCATTTCGGCGGCCACAGCCAGGTCTATCTGGGAGCCCACATCGATACGCTCAAAGTAGGGTTTGTCCGCAATAGGTGGTATTTCCATATCAAATTTGGCGGGATTTTGGATAAGCTGTTTTAAGGCGATCAATTTAGGGACATAGGCCCTGGTCTCTTTTGGCAGTTCCAACGACCAGAAATCAACGGCCCCATTACGACGTTTACTTCGACGAATCGCACGGTGTACTGTCCCTGAACCGGAGTTGTAGGCTGCCAGGGCCAGTAACCAGTCACCTTTGAAGTCTCGTTTCAAGTTGAGTAACAGTCGAATCGCCCCCTGGGTTGAGGCATACACATCACGACGACCATCGTACCACCAGTTTTGCGGTAAACCGTAACGCCGTCCGGTGGAAGGAATAAACTGCCAGATACCGGAGGCACGCCCATGAGAATAGGCAAAGGGCTTAAAGGCACTTTCTACGATGGGTAGCAGGGCCAGTTCCATGGGGATATCGTTTTTTTTCAATTCCTCAACGATGTAATACATATAGGGTTTAGCGCGTTCAGATACCCTAGCCATGTATTCCGGGTGGCGACTATACCAGTCCAGTTGTCGTTGGATTCGAGGGTGCTCAAATGTTCCCAGGGTAAAACCGTTGCGAATACGATCCCAGATATCACCGGGTGTTTCTGTGGTTTCAACGGGTTTATCGTTTTGAACAATGTTATCCGGGCCGAACGTGGCGCAGGAAACGAGCAGGGGGAAAAGCAGAAAAACAGTTAAAATACTTCGCATTTTTTCTTGGATAATTATTAAGATACAGATTATTCTTTGAGTGATGTTAGAACTTGTCATCCCGGTGGTCAAGTTATTGGTTTCCATTATGAGATATAACGACAGTTAATAAAAAAACTTGAATTTGGTGAAAAAAATGTCAAACAAATCACCTGTTGACTATCAAACACAGTTAATAATTTCGACAAAATAGAAAAATTGATATCAATGATGTTATCGAACAAGCAAAAACCTTTTCATAAATGTGGGACGGCGTATGAAATTACCTGCCAATTAGCCCGTTGGTATCAAACTCCATTGGGACAACAACTGGCCGAGGAAGAAAAATCTCAACTGGATGGTATTTTACCCACGCTATTTGGTTATCACCTGGTGCAGGTCGGCCAGTATGCTGAGGTGGGTCTTTTGCAGGGCAGTAAGGTCTCTCATTGTTCAGTTATGCAAACGGCCAATGTTCCTCGGATTTCATCCATTTGTGATAGTGGAATTACAGGTGAAGCGCAT
>Ga0224506_10000457_pt1 | contig 35035 bp, 32 predicted proteins | sample SF_Jan12_sed_USG_2_FD_169108 | JGI IMG/M metagenome (GOLD analysis project Ga0224506, IMG submission 169108) | Sediment microbial communities from San Francisco Bay, California, United States - SF_Jan12_sed_USGS_8_1 | ecosystem: Environmental > Aquatic > Marine > Sediment | place: USA... | reverse complement strand
CCATCCATCCGACAGCGGCGGCTATGATGTATTGGCCGTAATACAAATAGCCAGTGCTGAAAAATCAAAAATACATCTGAAAGATAAAAATGGCCCTGTACTCGAATTGACGGAATTACCCTATACTTTGGAAGAACCCACCAAATAAAGAATAAGAACCGAATGGAAACAGCGCAATTTCTGGAAGGACTGGTTGAAGACATCCAGCACAATCGTGTTGTGCTCCCTACCCTGCCCGAGGTTGCCAACAAAGTAAGGGAAACTGTTGAAGACCATAATGCCGATGCAAGTGAAATAACCCGTATTATCAGTGCCGATGCCGCTCTTGCTGCACGCATGCTGCAGGTAGCCAACAGTCCATTGATGCGTGGTCGCTCCGAAATCACTGATCTAAAAATGGCGGTAACCCGTCTTGGTAATAAACTGGTACGTAATCTTGTTACCAGTCTCGTGATGGAGCAGCTCTATCACTCCAAATCTGCCATTCTGAAAAAATACATGCGCAAGGTCTGGCTACACAGCACACAGGTTGCTGCCATCAGTTATGTGTTTGCCGATCGATATACCAAACTTGAACCGGATCAGGCCATGCTGGCAGGCCTCGTTCATGATATTGGTGCATTACCTATTATTAAACGCTTCGAACAAAACATGCAGCTGCTTAAGCAGGATGGCTTTCTGGAAAAAACCGTTTTTGACCATCATATCACTATCGGTCGAGCCATTATGGAACTATGGAATTTCCCGGAAGATCTGATCACCGTTGTTGTTGAACATGAAAGTCTTGAGCGTTATCACAGTGATGATGTTGATTATGCCGATGTCGTGATGATTGCAAACCTGCACAGCTATATGGGATCAGATCACCCTTACACCAAACTCAATTGGACCAGTATTCCCGCCTTCAAAAAACTGGGACTGACACCAAAAGAAAGTATTGAGGCGCTGGAAAAGGCACGCGATGACGTTGCCGAATTACAGAAGCTGGTCACAAGCTGATATCAATATACACAGAACAGGTAAGCGAGATTTCAGTGTCTGGATAAAATCATTTTTTATCTTTTTCTACCGGGAAACCAGGCTTGATTCACACTGAATTTCCCCGAATATCACCAATTCAAGACCTTGCTTGAACGCGACAAAAATTACGCAGATTAAGCATTTTTCGCTGATTTTCCCCTTGCTCTGGCAAATATCATCAATATTTTATTGTTTTTCATATAGTTATATAGCTAAAGACATCTGTTTTACTGCCTATAATAAATAGTATGTCCAGTGTAACCAGTAAAAACAGAAAAATGCGTACCCCTGCGACCCACTATCCACGTTTCAGACGCATCAATGGCAAGCATCCTTTCAAACAGGCTGTACCTGATGGCTTTATTGATTACGGTGCCAAAAAACGTCATGGCGGCAAGGTATTTTATTTTAACTTCCAACTGGCAAAAGAAATGGGCCTACTGCAAAAAAATCATCCTGAAAAACTCAATGCCGGTTTGTGCAAAACCATACTGGATACCTTTTCAATCCAGATTATTAATGAATACGATATTATTCATAAAACCCGTGTTCCGGAAAAAGACAAGCTTGATGGAACATACATGGCTACACGCTACCTGCAAATGCAACACCCGGATAAAACCGGTCGCACATCAGGGGATGGGCGCGGTGTATGGAATGGTTACTTTGAGACCACCAATAGCATATGGGATATCTCCAGTTGTGGAACCGGCGCAACGTCGTTAAGCCCTGCCACTGCAATACAAAACAAATTCTTTAAAACCGGTGACAAAAACGTCTCGTATGGTTGTGGGCTCGCCGATCTAATGGACGGTATCTATACGACCATTATGAGTGAAATTTTTCATAAAAATGACATCCCGACAGAGCGTACACTGGCTGTTATTTCATTTGATGACAGCACATCCATCAATGTGCGCGCATCAAAAAACCTGCTGCGCCCTGCCCATTTTTTCCATCATATAAAGCAGGGGGACTTGACCCGAGTAAAACAGGTCGTGGATTATTACATCGATCGCCAGAAGAAAAATGAAAAATGGCCAAAAAACAAATCCAGAAAAGAAACCTATCAATACTTCCTTGAAAAAATAACAGAAAGTTTTGCCCGTACTACCGCCAGATTTGAAATGGAATATATATTCTGCTGGCTTGACTGGGATGGTGACAATATTTTGATGGACTGCGGCATTATCGACTATGGCTCGGTAAGACAGTTTGGCCTGTTCCATCATGATTATCGATTTGATGATGTTGAACGCATGTCAACAACCATTACTGAGCAGAAAAACAAGGCAAAATATATTATCCAGACTTTTGCACAGATTACAGATTTTCTGATCACCGGAAAAAAGAAAAGTATCGAGAAATTCAGTCAGCACAAATCACTTAAATCCTTTGATCGTATTTTTGAAAACACAAAAAACGAACTCATTCTTTACAAGACAGGATTTGATTCTACCCAGATAAAATCCCTTTTAGCTGATACTGCAGGTAAAAAGCTTACACGTGACTTCATGAAGGCCTGCAACTATTTTGAATATGTCAAATCTGTCAAAGGCCCGCACAAGGTTGAAGATGGTATTACCTGGGATGCGGTATTTTGTTTGCGTGATATTTTGCGTGAATTCCCGATAAAACTGGCGGCTGGTGAGGATATTTCAGACAAGGAATTTATTGAAATCATGAAGAGTAAATATGCCAGCAAGAAAGACATGTTAATTACTCCCGGAAGACATACTCATATCGCTGACTTCAGGAAAATCTATTCCCGGCTTGTTAATCGCTGCGCAACACTGTCTGACAAGAAACCGGTTACTATTTTAAATAAAATGGCTAAACGCTCTGCCATTATTAATCGCTATGACAGAATTACCGGTAACTCCATGGTTTATATCGCCCAGAGGCTTTCAAGATATCGCAACCGGATTTCACCTGAGGACTTTCAGGCCATCATAGATAATTTTGTCTATGAACAGACGCTCAAACCGGAATCAAAACACAGTATTACCAGAAAAGCACAGAAACAACATGCTGAAAAGATTTTTAACGGCATTATGGACATTGTCCATACTTATCGAGATGAAATATGAATCAATTATAAAGATAATATTAATTATTTATACGTGACCAGACCAAGATTGATTTCTATATAGTATTTATCTTCCGTGACCTCATTCCCCGTCCATTCAGGTAATTCTATCGCCTGTTGCTCATTTTCCAACTCTATTTCAGCCAACACCAGCCCCGCATTGACACCCTGAAACTCATCCACTTCCCATGTTTCTCCTGCATGCTCAACGTGATACCGTATTTTTTCTACAATCGGCTTCAGGCAATATCTGGTCAGCATTTCCTGTGCATCATCAAACGGGACAGGATATTCGAATTCAGGACGTGATAAAGATGCGCCCATAGCCTTGACTGTAATAGAAGCGGTTTCACCCAGAATGCGCACACGCACTGCCATTTCATCCGTAATAGATAAATAGCCTTGCTGGCAAAATTGACCTTTGTCGCCAGAACGCCAGCCCTCCCCGGTAACAAGGAATTTGCGTTCTATCTCAATGGCCATCGGAATTAAAAAATGGAATTACGCTTTGGGTCGCATGTGTGGAAACAATAATACATCCCGAATGGAAGGAGCATCAGTAAACAACATGACCAGGCGATCAATACCGATACCTTCTCCTGCTGTTGGCGGCATACCGTGTTCCAGTGCTGTAATATAATCAGCGTCAAAATGCATGGCTTCCATATCACCGGCATCTTTTTCCTCTACCTGCTTGCGGAAACGCTCAGCCTGATCTTCTGCATCATTCAACTCGGAAAAGCCATTGGCAATTTCACGACCACCAACAAAGAACTCAAACCGGTCGGTTACAAACGGATCATCATCATTACGTCGTGCCAGTGGTGATACTTCAACCGGATAGGCAGTAATAAAAGTAGGATCCATTAATCGGTGTTCAACCGTTTTTTCAAAAATCTCGATCTGAATCTTGCCCAGACCGTAGGAATCCTTTAACGGGATTTTCAGACCTTCTGCCACCTTGCATGCAGAGTCAATATTATCAATATCCTCTGGTTTGAGTTCAGGGTTGTAATGCAGGATAGATTCCTTCACTGACATGCGGGTAAACGGTTTATCAAAATCATATTCTTCACCCTGATAGGTGATTTTGGTTTTCCCCAGAACCTGTTTTGCCAGTTGACGTAACATGTCTTCTGTCAGGTTCATCAGGTCATGATAATCTGCATACGCCTGATAAAACTCAAGCATGGTAAATTCCGGATTATGGCGGGTTGATAAACCCTCATTGCGGAAATTACGGTTTATTTCAAATACATTTTCAAAACCACCCACCACCAGACGCTTGAGATAAAGTTCCGGTGCAATACGCAAATACAACCCCATATCGAGCGCATTATGATGTGTCTCAAAAGGACGTGCTGTGGCACCTCCGGGAATTGCCTGCATCATTGGGGTTTCCACTTCCAGAAATCCACTGTGTGTCAAAAACTCACGAATAAAACTGATAATGCGTGTACGCACCAGAAATGTCTCGCGTGTCACGTCATTCATAATCAGATCAAGGTAACGCTGACGATACTTGGTTTCCTGATCAGCCAGACCATGAAACTTCTCTGGCAAGGGACGCAACGCCTTGGTTAAAAGACGGATATTATCGACCTTGACACTCAGCTCACCGGTCTTGGTCTTGAACAGGATACCTTCTGCACCCAGAATATCGCCAATGTCCCATTTTTTGAATTGCTGGTTATAGTAACCTTCCGGTAATACATCACGTGTCACATACAACTGTATTTTGCCTGACATATCCTGAATATGACAAAAGCTGGCCTTACCCATCACACGACGTGTCATCATACGGCCCGCCACTTTCACACGAACAGGAGTCGCTTCCAGATCTTCTGCCGCTTTCTCTCCATACTCGGCATGGAGCTCACCAGCCACGACATCACGTCGGAAATCCGTCGGGAACGCAATGCCTTCCTCGCGTAAGGTGCTCAGCTTTTCACGGCGCTGTTTAATTTGTTCCTGTTCGTCTTGTATTGTTTCTTCTTCTGCCATAACTTTCCAACTTTTAACTTTGATAACCTTTCAACTTTACAAACCCGACTTCAAGCTTGCTTCAATAAACTGATCCAGATCGCCATCCAGCACGGCCTGAGTATTTCCGGTTTCTACATTGGTACGCAAATCCTTGATGCGCGATTGATCAAGCACATAGGATCGAATCTGACTGCCCCAGCCAATGTCCGCCTTGGATTCTTCAACTGCATCTGATTCCGAACGCCGTTTTTGCATTTCCAGCTCATACAACTTGGCCTTTAACTGCTTCATGGCCTGATCCTTGTTCTTGTGTTGCGAGCGATCGTTTTGACACTGTACCACGATTCCACTCGGTGCGTGCGTGATGCGTACTGCTGATTCAGTCCGGTTTACATGCTGACCACCGGCACCACTGGCACGATAGACATCAATGCGTAAATCGGCCGGATTGATCTCGATATCTATATCATCATCAATCTCGGGAGAAACAAAGACCGACGCAAATGATGTATGACGACGGTTACCGGAATCAAAAGGTGATTTGCGTACCAGACGATGTACACCGGTTTCTGTTCTGAGCCAGCCATAGGCATACTCACCCTCAAACCGAATGGTGGCACTTTTGATGCCCGCCACTTCCCCGTCAGAGACTTCCATTAATTCAGTTTTAAAACCGCGGCGCTCACCCCAACGCAAAAACATGCGCAGTAACATATTGGCCCAGTCCTGTGCTTCGGTACCGCCGGAACCGGCCTGAATATCAAGAAACGCATTGTTCGCATCCATTTCACCGGAAAACATGCGTTGAAATTCCAGCTCTTCCAGAGAAGACTCCAGTGAGTCCAGATCGGAAACGATCTCATCAACGGTATTTTGATCGTTTTCATCCGCGGCCATTTCCAGTAGTTCACTGGCATCACCCAGAGATTCCCCCAGCTGTGTCAGGGTATCAACAATTTTTTCCAGCTGAACTCGTTCCTTACCCAGAGATTGGGCACGTTCGGGATTATTCCAGACGGTAGGGTCTTCCAGTTCGCGAACGACTTCTACCAGCCGTTCCTGCTTGATATCGAAGTCAAAGATACCCCCTCAGGGCATCACTGCGCCCTTGCATATCCTTGATTCGGGAGATAATGGGATTAATTTCCAACATTCAGATGATAATCGGTACTGCGTTTTATGTTGCAGGTATTCTACACAATGCCAATCACACTGGCCAGACATGCTCCACAATCATCTGGGGTGTACGTTGGCCACGGAATTCATTGACATCCAGCCGATAGGCGACTTCAACCTTTGAACTGTTTTCAGGCCATTTACTGGCATCAAAATTAAATGCGATTGCATCAATCCCGCTCTCGGCACCGAGGTGGCGTAAATATAATTTAAGGTGTTTGTCTCCAACAATACGACGATTAATGACCTCAAAGACACCATCAAAGACCGGCTCCGGAAAACCCTGCCCCCAGGGGCCGGAATGACGTAATAATTCGGCAATCTCCAGATTCAGTTCCTGTGCCTCCAGTTCGCCGTCAGTGACGATCACACCCTTTAATTCATCCGGGCTAACATGACGCCGTACTTCCTTGTCAAAAGCCGAGACAAACGCATCCAGATCGCACAACCGCATGGTTAAACCGGCGGCGGCTGCATGACCACCAAATTTGCTTAACAAATCAGGATGACGTACCGCAATTGCATCCAGTATGTCTCTAATATGCACACTGGGAATAGAACGTGCCGAACCCTTGATCATTTCTTCATCGCCTCTGGCAAATGCAATCACCGGACGATGCAGTTTGTCTTTAATCCGTGATGCCAGAATCCCGATTACGCCCTGATGCCATTCCGGATCATAAAGGCACACACCAAACGGCAGTGTTTCATCCTTATCGGTCAGTTGCATTACAGAGAGACTTTGCAAGGCATCTTCCTTCATTTGTTCTTCTACTTCGCGGCGTGATTTATTTAACGAATCAAGTTCATAGGCCATGACACGTGCTGTAGTGTCATCATTGGTAATTAAACATTCAATACCGAGCCGCATGTCATCCATACGACCAGCGGCATTCAAGCGTGGCCCAATAACAAAACCAAGATCAGATGAGACAAGCTGATTCACTTTTCTTCCCGCCACTTCGGCCAGCATCCGAATACCGGCACAACACTGGCTGGCACGAATACGGCGTATACCCTGTTCAACCAGAATACGGTTATTGTGATCAAGCGGTACAACATCAGCTATCGTGCCAAGTGCCACCAGATCGAGCAATGTGGCCAGATTAGGTTCCGGTGTATCCTGTAATTCATACCAGCCCTTGTCTCGTAAATGTGTGCGTAATGCCAACATGACATAAAAGATCACACCTACACCGGCCAGATACTTGCTTGGGAAATCACAACCTGCCTGATTGGGATTCACAATCGCAACGGCTTCCGGCAAATCGTTTCCGGTCAAATGATGGTCGGTTACCAATACATCAATACCATGCTCATTTGCTACTTTTACGCCTTCAATACTTGAAATACCATTATCAACAGTGATAATCAGATCAGGTTTTGATCTCGCTGCCACCTCGACAATTTCAGGTGTTAGACCATAACCATACTCAAACCGGTTTGGCACCAGAAAATCAACATGCTTGAAATCAAATAAACGCAATGCACGTACAGCCAGCGCCGTACTCGTTGCTCCATCGGCATCAAAATCACCCACGATCAAAATGCGTCTTTGTTTATCCAGCGCATCAGCCAGTACTTGCGTAGCTTGATCAATGCCTTTTAATAAATAATACGGATGAAGTTTGTCGAGAGAATATTCCAGCTCGTTGGCTGAAGACAGGTTGCGCGTACCATAGATACGGGCAAGCAAGGGATGCAAATCCGCAGGCAATTCGCTCTGCGCCTTCGACTCCCGGCGAATGATGGCATAGTTACACATGGTTATAATTTTTGTTTAGGTATCTGTTAGAATAACTTATCCCCACTGAGCCAATTCTAGTCTGAATTTTTGGATCAAAAACCCTAAATTTGAATTAAATGAAAAAACGTTTTGAAATTCAAAACTAAAGAAAACAACTTAAAGTAGATTGGATGTTGGGGGAAAAATAAACAGATTTTTACTGCATTCTATTAAGAACAAGCCCTATGTGATTGAAATGAATCAATGTTAAAACTATTCCAATGACTCATAACAATCCTGTCGAAATGGTGGTGAACAGATGCAGTAAAAAACGAGATCAGTCTTGCCGGTGTTGGTAATACGCTGTGCATGTTCGGCAGGAATACGTACCACATCACCGACACTTACATTTGCTGGTTCCAGACCCTCGATTTCGACATGACCTTCACCTTCGATGATCAGATAACGTTCCGTGATACCGTTTAGTTTATGCCATGCCGTGGTCACGCCGGGTTCTACGCGTGCGCGTGCAATTGAAACTTCGTTATCATCAGCATCATTGGCAATTTCAGAAATAAAACAGCGCTCTGCTGTTGAGAACTCTGTGACTAATGAAGCTTTCTTAATGCCAGGCTTCATTTAGCCAGGGCGTCCATCAATACGTGGCTTGATGCAAATCGGTGTGTAGATCACGACAAACGTGGTAAAGGAAACTACCCATAAGACCTGTGAAATTCCAATCCACAAACCATAAAGTCCATTGTCAAACATCGGGAAAAATACCCGGATAACCGCACCAACAAACATAAAGGCAAATACCCAAAACAGAATCGGCGGCGGTGAAAACACATCACGCCCGGTATGGCCCAGCGCCACGCGCGACATCATACCAATTGTCATTAATCCAATACCGCCGTAGGCAAAGGCATGGGCAGAAAAGAACGGTGACAATCCCCAGAAATAGGATGCACTCTTTAAAAACAAACCAACAATCAAGAACCCGTATGCCAGGTATAAACTCCATAACAAGGGCTTGTGCCAAATACCGGGGGTATACCAGCCAGCCAATCTCAGACTATGCAGGACAAAGAGCGCGATACTTAAAATTGCGACAACAAAACCATTCGGTTCCATTATTTCAAAAATCCAGAATAACAGGAACAAAGCCAGACTGCTCAGATCAACCCAGCGTCGATTGGTTAATTCAACTGTCTCATCCACCCCTCTTTCAATAAAGAACGGGATCACCCGACGACCCATGGTAAAGATCAGTGCAACAATAAGATATAAGCCGGAATACAAACCGATACGTATACCGTCTTCCACGATCCCCATGGCTCCCAGATAAAACACTACATTACTTGCCGTCATTAATAATAGTTTTGTAACAATGGCAAAATTAATCCACTGCCTGACCTTGAGGATCGGTATCATGGAAAAAATGATCAACAACAGCATGAACAAGAGATCGGCTCCGGCAACCACACTGATTGGCACAGTACCGATCATGAACAATACACGGGCGATCACCCACAATGAAAACATGAATGCCAAACCCCATCCATGCAGGGTCTGTATGCCGGTCCAGTTTTTGATCGCCGTTAACAGGAAACCTGCTATCACAGCCATGGCAAAACCATAGATCATTTCATGTGCATGCCAGTTCTGGGGAGAGACACCAGCAAACTCGTGCTGCCAATTAAACACATAAATAGCCATCCATAATAGGACCGACAGAACAGCGAATATTCCTGCCCCTATAAAAAACGGACGGAATGCAAGGGCAAACAAGGCAAACTGATTCGGTGTCGCAGAACTTTCTTCAATATTCAGCATTAACACTCCAGGGTGAACTAAATAACACAGCGCAATAGTAAGAATTTACTAGTGTAACGTAATTGACCTTAATCAAAAAACTATTTCCCGTATAACGCATAAGGAAAAGGCCGCATTAGCGGCCTTTTTGGATTTCTGTATATGTACCATGCACTTGGCAAAATGACAGTGTCTTTACATATTATCAAGAATCGCTTTTTTCACTTCTTCCAATGTCGCATCCACTTTTAACATTTTATTTGAACCTTCACATTGCTTGATAGCTGTATCCGGATCTTTCAAACCATGACCGGTCAAGGTGCACACCACTTTACTGCCTTCCGGTATCTTGCCGGACTTGATATCACGCATTGCGCCAGCCAGTGAAGTAGCAGAAGCCGGTTCACAAAATATACCTTCACGTTCGGTCAGCATTTTTTGTGCCGCCAGTATTTCTTCGTCAGTACATTCATCAAACCAGCCGCTGGATTCCTTTTGTACATTCCACGCCTTGTCCCAGCTTTGTGGATGACCAATACGAATTGCCGTTGCTACTGTTTCCGGATTATCGACCATTTCACCGCGCATGAAAGGGGCTGAACCAGCGGCCTGATATCCCACCATGATTGGACGGCTGTTCACGATACCGTGTTCATGATATTCACAATATCCCATCCAGTGCGCTGAAATGTTGCCGGCATTACCGACAGGCAAACAATGATAATCCGGTGCGGCACCGAGCTCTTCCAGAATTTCAAACGCAGCTGTCTTCTGTCCCTGTAAACGGAACGGGTTGATTGAATTTACAATCGTGACCGGCGCTTCCTTTCCTACCTGTTTAACGAGTTCCATACCGGCATCAAAGTTACCTTTAATCTGGATCACAACTGCACCATGAATCATGGCTTGTGCCAGTTTGCCCAGCGCAATCTTGCCATCCGGGATCAACACAAACGCAGTGATTCCGGCACGCGCCGCATAGGCTGCCGCTGCTGCAGATGTATTACCGGTAGAAGCACAAATAATTGCCTTACTGCCTTCTTCCACCGCTTTGGTTACGGCCATAGTCATACCACGGTCTTTAAATGAACCGGTTGGATTCAGACCTTCGTACTTCACATAGATATCAACATCCTTGCCAAGATCGCCGGGGATATTATTTAAACGAATCAGTGGTGTATTCCCTTCACCCAGACTGATAATACGTGTGTCATCATGTACTGGTAAACGATCACGGTATTTATCAATCAAACCTGTATAACGAGTACGAAAAGTCATTTTATTTCCTCAATCCAAATCTTTTATTCAATCTGTTTAACTATCAAGTCGTTCCATACGAATGCGCACCACTTTGCCACTGATCGAATTCAATGCTTCAATCGCGCTAATGGCCTCATTCATGTTTTTCTCTATCACTTTATGTGTCAGCATAATCAAGTCTGCATTACTGCCTTCTTTAGCCGGCTCTTTCTGTATCATGGCTTCAATACTGATGCCTTTACCGCCAAGAATACTGGCCACTTCAGCTAGCACACCGGGTTTGTCGGCCACACTCATACGCAAGTAGTAAGCTGTCTCAACCTCATCCATAGGCAAGATCGGAATATCAGACAATGCATCCGGCTGGAAGGCCAGATGTGGGACTCGATTTTCCGGATCGGTTGTCAGGGTACGTACAACATCCACAATATCAGCAACGACAGCAGAGGCTGTCGGATCAGCACCGGCACCGGCACCATAATAAAGTGTTGGACCAACGGCATCGCCTTTTACCAATACCGCATTCATGACGCCATCAACGTTAGCAATCAAACGGCGATGTGGAATCAAGGTTGGATGAACACGTAACTCAATACCTTTATCAGTGCGACGCGAAACACCCAGATGCTTGATGCGATAACCCAGCTCGGTTGCATAGGAAACATCTTCCTGAGTAATCGCAGTAATGCCTTCCATAAACACCTTGTCAAACTGCAAGGGAATACCAAATGCAATGGAGGCCAGAATAGTCAGCTTGTGAGCTGCATCTACGCCTTCAATATCAAAAGTCGGATCGGCTTCGGCATAACCCAGACGCTGGGCTTCAGCCAACACATCCGCAAAGGCCCGCCCCTTGTCACGCATTTCTGTCAGTATGAAATTACCGGTACCGTTAATAATGCCCGCCAGCCATTCAATACTATTACCGGCCAGACCTTCCCTGATCGCCTTGATGATTGGGATGCCACCAGCAACAGCAGCTTCAAACGCCACCATCACACCCTTCTTCTGGGCTTCTGAGAAGATCTCATTGCCGTATTTGGCAATTAACGCCTTGTTGGCAGTCACAACATGTTTACCGTTCGAGATCGCCTTCATGACGGCCTCATGGGCAATTGTATCGCCGCCAATCAATTCAACCACAATATCAATTTCAGGATCATTGACCACTTCCATAATATTGGAAGTTAATTGAATCCCCTTGGTCTCACAAATACGTGGCTTTTTCAGATCACGCGCCGAGGCATGTGAAATTTCAATCTCACGGCCGGCACGGCGAGCGATTTCCTTGCCGTTACGTGACAATACATTTACAACACCGCCACCGACAGTGCCTAACCCGAGTAATCCTGCTTTAACTGGCTTCAACTACCTACTCCCTTATCCTTTACTAACCCGTCTCTGCGAAACATTTCACGAATACCGCGAACCGCCTGACGAGTACGATGTTCATTTTCAATTAAACCAAAACGCACATGGTCGTCACCATAGCTGCCAAATCCAACACCCGGTGATACCGCCACCTTGGCATCGGACAATAATTTCTTGGAAAACTCCAGTGAACCCATTTCGCGATAGGGCTCTGGAATTGGTGCCCACACAAACATGGTTGCTCTGGGCTTTTCAACTTCCCAACCTAATGCATTTAGACCATTACATAACACATCACGGCGACTCTGATACATATCTGATATTTCCTGTACACAAGATTGATCCCCTTCCAGAGCAGCAATCGCAGCAACCTGAATCGGTGTAAATGTGCCGTAATCCAGATAGGATTTGATTCGTCCCAATGCAGAAACCAGTACTTCATTGCCGCACATGAAACCAACACGCCAGCCTGGCATGTTGTAGGTTTTAGATAAACTGTAAAACTCAACCGCCACTTCTTTTGCACCGGGCACTTGTAAAATCGAAGGTGCCTTGTATCCATCAAACGCAATCTCGGCATAGGCCAGGTCATGCACAACCCAGATTTCATGTTCCTTTGCGATTGCGACTACCTTTTCAAAGAAATCGAGTTCAACACATTGTGTTGTTGGATTGCCCGGAAAATTCAAAATCAACATTTTGGGTTTTGGCCATGAGTCATTAATCGCCTTTACCAGTTCATCAAAGAAATCGACACCATCAATCATGGGTACGTGACGAATATCTGCACCCGAGATCACAAAACCGTAGGGATGGATCGGATACGCCGGATTCGGCACCAGCACCGCATCACCCGGCCCCATTGTTGCCAACGCCAAATGAGCCAATCCTTCCTTTGAACCGATAGTCACAATGGCTTCGGATTCCTGATCCAGATCGACATTAAACCGTTCTTTATACCAGCGACAAATTGCGCGCCTCAGACGTGGAATACCACGTGACATGGAGTAGCGGTGAGTATCATCACGCTGAGCGGCTTCAATCAGCTTTTTCACAATATGATCCGGGGTGGGCTGATCCGGGTTGCCCATCCCGAAGTCAATAATATCTTCTCCCCGCGCGCGTGCCTGCGCCTTGAGCTCATTCACTATATTAAAGACATATGGGGGTAACCGCTTGATGCGGGGAAATTCGGTAATCACTTCAAAATCATCTTCTATTGTATTGGTTATTGTCCAGAAATCCGGAACTAAAGGCCGCCTATTATACGAATGGATGCCCCAAACTGCGAGAGGGTTAATCCAGAATCCGATGGGTTATAAAGCCAAAGTTATGCTCTAATATAGCCAAATTTGGGCTCAAGGCAGTAAATAATGATATTTCATCTCGAAAACCCCGAAAAAGGCAATCTGATCAAGTCCTATGAAAAGGGACAAATCATGGTCAATGAACAGACTTTTACCACCAGTATTGTGGTTGGAACAGACCGGATTCTGTCTGATTGGCCACCAAACAAGGTGTCTGATCTGACCCCTGACCATTTTGAGACATTACTTGAATTCAAGCCGGAAATTATCATTTTTGGCTCGGGTGAAAAACAGCAGTTCCCATCTCCTGAACTAATGGCGCCTCTGATCAAAAAAGGGATTGGCCTGGAGAGCATGAACACGGCAGCTGCCTGCCGCACCTATAACGTACTGGTGTCGGAATACCGCCGTGTAGTAGCGGCCTTACTGCTGGAATAAAAAAGGCCCACTTTAAAGCGGGCCTGATGGAGCATCTAACTAATTTTTACTTGAACAAGGCATCCAGAGAATAACCATCCTCTTCCAGAATCTCGCGTAAGCGCCTGAGCGCCTCTACCTGGATCTGACGCACACGTTCCCGGGTTACCCCGATCTCGTTACCGACTTCCTCCAGTGTGGAGATCTCATGGCCATGCAGACCAAACCGGCGTTCCACTACTTCACGCTGTTTGTCTGACAACTTCGCCAGCCACTCATCCAGATTGGCCTTGACCGTTTCGTCCTGTAGTGCAGTTGCCGGATCGATATTATTTTCATCCGGTATGGCATCAAGGATCGATTTATCCGCATCCTTACTTAAAGGGGAATCAACCGAGGTAATGCGTTCATTCAGCCCCAGCATGCGCTTCACTTCAGAAATCGGCTTGTCCAGCAACTCGGCCACTTCCTCGTGAGTCGGATCGTGATCCAGTTTTTGGGACAGCTGACGTGCCGCACGCAAGTAAACATTGATTTCTTTCACTACATGGATCGGTAATCGAATGGTACGTGTCTGGTTCATGATGGCACGCTCAATCGTTTGGCGAATCCACCATGTTGCATAGGTTGAAAACCGGAAGCCGCGCTCGGGATCAAATTTCTCAACTGCATGAATCAGACCCAGATTGCCTTCCTCGATCAGATCCAGTAATGCCAGTCCACGATTCATATAACGGCGTGCGATTTTTACTACCAGACGCAAATTACTTTCAATCATGCGCTTGCGGCCTTCTTCAATACCACGCTGGGCCATACGCGCATACTTCACTTCTTCTTCACTGGTAAGAAGAGGTGAAAAACCTATCTCGCTCAAGTACAGGCGAGTGGCGTCCATTTGGCTACTGGGAACTTCACCGGGAGAGTATGAGGCTTTCTCCTCTTCCTCTTCCTCGTCTTCCTCGGTTATTGCATCATCATCAAGAAAAGACTCATCTTCGTCTTTTACTTCCTCGTCATGTGCATCACCGCCCAGTACCGCTAACTCTGCTTCTGCCTTCCTGGCTCTCTTCTTCCTCGTTGTTGTTTTTTTACGAGCCGCCATGGATTTCCTCCATTGGTAGTTAGGATTTTTGTTTCGGTAAATATAATAAAGGATTCACCGGTCTTCCGTCACGTCTTATTTCGAAGTGTAACATAACACGATCCGCACCGCTTTGTCCCATCTCTGCAATACGTTGTCCTGATTTCACACGGTCACCTTCTTTTACCAGTAATGTTTTATTGTGTCCGTAAGCACTAAGAAATTTTTCATTGTGTTTAATAATGATCAATTTCCCATATCCTACTAGACCACTGCCACTGTAAACAACTTTTCCATTTGTTGTTGCATAAACCGGTTGTCCGCTTTTACCACCAAACACAATTCCTTTTTTACCTGGTTGCCGCGATGAGTATCGCTGAATGATCTTTCCATCGACCGGCCAGTGCCAGACAAGCTTTGCCGATTTACTGTATGTTCTCTCTTGTTTAGCGGCTGTATCTGTCTTCTTATTAGTGTTTTTAACCTGTTTTTTATCCGGTATTGTGACCTGCTTCTCAGCTCTGGCTGCCTTTTGAGCTGGTGGAGTAAGGCGCAATTTCTGACCTGCAAACAGGCGGTATGGGGGGCGAATCTCGTTCCATCGGGCAACCGTTTTGTAATCATGTCCGTGCTGCCATGCGATTGAATAAAGCGTATCCCCTTTCTGAACAATGTACTGTCCCGATTTTCCGGAAACGACAATAGTAGGTTGGGATGTCTCTGAACTACGACTGGTGACAGGAGCAACAGTTGAGTTGCCGCTGCAGGAAACAAGAATGACAGATATTAATGAAAGTAGAACTACCCTCAAAATGATCATTATGTGGTCACACACCGCCTTTTATCATTGGGACAAAACTGACCGCGTTGAGTTCTTCTATCTCATAACCATCATTAGTGCGAGTATACATTTTGAGTATCTGTACCCCGCCGGATGCCCCTACCGGGATTACCAGACGTCCACCCAAAGCAAGTTGTTCAAGCAGATCATTGGGTACTGCTTCCGGTGCCGCTGTTACAATAATGCCATCATAGGGAGCATAATCAGGCCAGCCCCATGAGCCATCACTGTGTTTCAGTCGAATGTTGCGCACCCCAAGCTTGAAAAACCTTTCACGCGCCTGCTGCAGTAATGGCTCAATACGCTCAACACTGAATACCTTTTCGACCAGCTGGGCAAGAATCGCTGCCTGATAACCGGAACCGGTTCCTACCTCCAGCACTTTCTTTATCTGAATACCACCTGACAATAATGCCTCTGTCATTCTGGCAACAATAAAGGGTTGTGAAATCGTCTGACCATGTCCGATGGGAAGGGCTGTATCTTCATAAGCACGACTTGCCAGTGCTTCATCGACAAACAGGTGTCGCGGGACATCGCGTACTGCCTGCAGAACTGATGTGTTTTTAATACCTTCATCGCGCAAACGATTGACCAGCCGATCACGTGTACGCTGTGATGTCATACCGATGCCGCGATGATTTACTGTCATATTGGTTGCTTTAAGCATTCATACCCTTGACCCATTCGCTAACCTGATCGATCGCCTTGTAACAGGTCAGGTCAATCTGAATAGGTGTTATAGATACTTTATTATTATTAACCGCGTGGAAATCCGTTCCCGGCCCTGCATCCTGTTCTCCCCCCGGTGGACCAACCCAGTATATATCACGACCGCGCGGGTCTTCCATTTTTATTACCGGCTCTGATTTATGTCTGTGTCCCAAACGGGTTACTTCCAGACCCTGAATCTGTTCCCAGGGGATATCAGGTACATTTATATTTAATATAGTATCTGCCGGTAATGGTTCATGATGCAAGCGCTGCACGACATCCACTATTACACGTGCGGCTGTCTCATAATGCTCAATACTGTCACCTACCATTGAGACCGCTATGGCTGGCAACCCAAGAAAACGTCCCTCCATGGCAGCAGCCACTGTGCCGGAATAAAGAACATCATCGCCCAGATTGGCGCCTGCGTTAATGCCGGACACAACCATATCAGGTTCTTCTTTCAGTAAACCGGTAATGGCGAGATGTACACAATCTGTCGGTGTTCCATCCACACTGATAACACCATTTTCTGTGTAAACAGCACGAATAGGATTATCCAGAGTAAGAGAATTACTGGCTCCGCTGCGATTACGATCAGGAGCTACTACGGTAATGTCGGCAATAGAGGAAAGCGCATCAGCCAGGCACACAATGCCAGGCGCCTGGTAGCCATCATCATTGCTGATCAATATTTTCATACGGGACCAACAAAATTAAAAAAGATTAGATTTCAACACCCTGCAAACAACACTATACTGTAAACTGATCATATATCCAACGTTATTTATCCCTTGTTTCCAGTGCCAGTATAATAACAGACGTTATGACTAAAAATAAAAAAGTCTCTGATGAAGATGTCCAGTTATTTCGCGATGCGATGAAGCATACGCGGCCTTTGCGTCAGGACAAAATACCGCTCAGAAGGAACAGACCCGGGCCTGTACCGCGTCAGCGACTGCGCGATGAGCAAATGATAATGGATGATCTGTTATCTGATGATTTTGACGCATCCGAGGTAGAAACCGGCGAAGAAATCATGTTTTCCCGTTCCGGTCTGCAACACAGTGTCATGCGCAAACTGCGTCGCGGACAGTTTCCGGTTGAAGCTGAACTGGATCTGCATGGACAAACGGCCAATATGGCACGCGTTGCACTCACTGAATTTTTACATCATTCGCTTGGTCGCAGAATGCGTTGTATACGCATTGTGCACGGCAAGGGTTTTCGCTCCAAAAATCAGAGACCGGTTCTGAAAAACAAGGTCAATAACTGGCTACGGCAACGAGACGAAGTGTTGGCCTTTTGTTCTGCCCGACCTGTCGATGGTGGTACCGGTGCAGTTTATGTATTATTGAAAATACGTTAAGGAGATGAATATGAGATTCATGAGGCTATTACTGGTTCCCCTGCTCGGCCTGTATGCGGGCACGCTTTTCGCAGTAACTGAACAATCACAGTATAACCGTATCAATCTGCAGGCAGAGGCCTCGGAAGAGGTCAATAATAACCGCATGCAGGTGCAACTTTCGGCACAGGCAGAAAACAAGGATCCGGCAGTTGTTGCAAAACAAATCAATACTGATATGACCTGGGCAGTACAATTTGTTCAGCCACATAAAAACATCAAAACCAGTACCGGCAACTACACCATTCACACCGCCTACCAAAAGTCGGTTTTCCAGCACTGGGTTGGTCAACAGTCCCTCATTCTGGAAAGCAGTGATATTGAGGCGCTGAGTACACTCATCGGTCATCTTCAAACCAGACTGCAAATGAAGACTGTACAGTTCATTGTTTCTCCCGAGTTAAGAAAGAACAGTGAAGACAAATTGATTTCAGACGCACTGTCTGCATTCAAGGCCAGAGCATTGCTTATTCAGAAGAACATGAGTGCAAAATCATACAAGCTGGTGAACGTCTCTGTTAATACCACACCGGCAGGATATACACCTGTGATGATGACCGAGATGCGTACCAGTTCAATGATGCCTTCTCCGGCCATGAAAAGCGGAACGACAGAAATCAAGGTGACTGTGTCAGGAACGATCGAATTAATAGATTAAATTACTGTTTCATCATCTCAACGATGATGGTCTTGGCGACAAAACCAAATATACCCAGACCTAATGCCAAAAATATAATAAACATCCCGAATTTACCGGCCTTGGATTCCTTCCCCAGCTTGTACATGATAAACATCATATACAGGATCAATCCCCCTACCCCAAGGGTGATGGAAATACTCTCAAATTCTTCAATACTCACAGGGAATAACTCCGGGCAGATAATTCAAAATACCGGTGAATTTTAATCGATCACCGGAAATGATAACAGGGAATTATTTGACCTTGAATGTAGTCGCCCACTGAATGGGCTTGTGCATAATGGTAAAAGTATCTTTTTGCCCGCCATAAACGACCAGCGAGAGCGCAAAGACCACACCCATATTTTCATGACGAAAACCCATTTCACCGAAAAAGACAGAACCATGTTTAGCGACTGCATTACTTTTAATCCATGCTGTATTCGCCACCGCCTCTTCATGATCTTTTGCATAGGTAATTTGCAAATCTCTTCTCCTGCACTCTGAAATATCAGGTATCAACTTTTCGGCAAAAGACATCATGGTATCTTCATCCAGCTTTCGCATCTGTTCATGATCAAACAACTGGAATGAAATACACAATAAATCCAGTCGAGTGTTACCCATGTACAGATTTTTTGGTAACTCATCACCAGATAACTTTTCTTTTTTGCCAAACAGATTTTTTAAAAAACCCATGCAACACTCTCTTCAAAACAATATGCTAAAACACCAATTTCCTTATCAAAAAACCGATAGCTATCAGAACAATCAAACCCAGCACTTTTTGCATGGTTCGTGGTGACAAGCGTGATGAACCCAGCCATGACCCAGCAAATCCACCAGCAAGAACAGCTACAATCAGCGGGGTATAATCACCGACATCTATCGCATTAAATTGTAGACGTGCTATCAGTCCTGAACAGGAAGTCAACCAGATAAATATGGTTCCGCAGGCTGCCGCTTCTTTTTCGGTGCCTAACCCGAACAAAATAATCAGTGGCACAAGATAAACGCCACCACCAATACCCGCAATACCGGCAATCAAACCCAGTATTGCACCACTGAGGATAGATATAATTAATTGATTTTTCCGGCTCAGGGATATTTTTAGCGACAGGCTATCCCAGAAATAAATACGCAATGCGACAAAAACGAGTGATGCCAGTAACACCCAGTAGAACATTTCTTTTGGTAATTGCAGGGAGCCACCCACAAATGCCGCCGGGATAGATGAAAGTACAAATGGCAGGATCAGGTTCCAGCGAGCATGTCCACGTCTGATGTAATTAAAACTGCCAATTGTTGTAACAAAAAGATTCAGCATGAGACTGACGAGAGGAATCGCCAGATAGTTCATGCCGACTATTGCCATCAGTGCGGTATAGGATGAACCTCCACCCAGACCTACCATGGAATAGATGAATGCGACAAAAAAGAAAATGGCTGCCAGCAGGAATGGCGAAATAAGAATGTCTTCCAAAACTGTTACTCCGGATGTGTGTCCAGAATATCATACACAATAATTTTTCTAATGTGTGGTTTTACCCATGTTTTGACGAAGTCTATGTGTTGCGGATGGTTGATATAACGATCCATCGTGGTTTTATCCGGAAAACGCATGACAATTCCGATATCAAAGCTGTCATCAACTATCTTGCGTTGGCTTGGCACAGAGTGTCCAACACTCAAACCAAGAATGCCCGGGATCTGTTTCAGTCTACGGGTTTCTTCAATAATGGTTTTAATCGTTTCTTCTGATGTGTCCGACTTAAACCAGACAATCACAACATGCTGGATACTTTGTCCTGAATTGTCTAACTGATGAAAAGTACAGCCTGAAATAAAAAGAAAAATAATTAATACATAGCCTGACAGGTTTTTAATCATGCGTTAGAAAAGCTCGACATCATCATCCGATTTGTTTCCTGTGGCTTCATCCCTGATCGCAACCCCTTCCTGGGCAAGCATGTCCCGTTCAATCTGAACAAGCTGCTCCTGCAAATTGAATGTTTCAACTGTAATATCAAGACGTGATACCAACTCGGTCAGCTTGTCACTCAGGCTCTCCATGGCTATGGCATTGCTCTCGGCCTGTTTCGTTGTTGACTGCAGGTTAACAGTGGTTTGATTAATGTTACTGGTCAGTTCAACCTGACGTGTTATTGCATCCGCAATTTCCTGATTCATATCAGCAATCCTGTTGTTGGAATCGCCAATACCCTGTAATGAAATAGACATTTCATTAATCCCTTCCAACGCAACATTTGATGACTCCTGATTATTCATCATTGCCTGTTGTGAATCACTGATATTTGATTTTAATTCCTCGATAATGCCATTGATTTCACCGACTGATTTCTGGGTGCGTGATGCCAGTTTCCTGACCTCATCAGCAACAACAGCAAAACCTCTCCCTTGTTCGCCAGCCCGTGCAGCTTCAATTGCTGCATTCAGCGCAAGCAAATTGGTTTGCTCTGCAATTTCATTAATAACCCCGGTTACTGTTCCAATCAGATTTGCACTATCTACTACGCGCTCAATTTTTTCTGATGATTCAATTGAGTCTTCATTCAGTTTTTTAACCACACCAACCGTTTTATTCATTAGCGCCTGACCATCAGAGGTCTTTGCCTGAGCTTCTGTAGAAATATCTGCAGCAATTTTTGTGATATCACCTATAGAATTTACCTCGCTCTCGACCCGTTGCATGCTGGCAATAACATCGTTAACCTCAGTCTCCTGCCCGACAAGACCAACACGTGTTTGCTCGGCATTTTTATGCAACTGGCGTGAAGCACCACCTAATAAACTGGATACTTCCAGCACTTGCAACAGGGAAACCCGTAATTTGATCATCAGGTCATTATATAAATGCGCCACTTCCCCGGCCTCACCTTTCTCCTCAGGCAACATGCTATTCAAATCGCCTGAACCGGATATCAGGTTTTTCATATTCTTTTGTAAATTATTCAGTGGAATAACAACAAACCTTGAGACCAGCACCGGAAAAAACATTAAAACAGGTATGACAATCAATAAAAACACACTAATTAACCAGATTGTTATTTTGAAATCAGCCAGCATTTCATTGGTATGAAGATCAGACAGCGCTTTCAGAGCTGCATCCATACCCATCAGTGATGTTGTGTACACAACAATAGTCTTGTCAAAGGACTGCTCAATTGTTTCAGGCAATTCCTGCCCGTGATAATTCAGGATATTATTTAATTCTGATTCAAACTGCTTATGGGATTGTTCAATATTGTTCCATACCTGATTTATCTGTGTTGAATGTTCATGGTTATGGCGATCATATAATTTGACTCCTTCTCGCAAGACAGAAAGATGTTGTTCGTGTTCTACAAGAAAATCGGAAACGGCTGAAGAGAAATCCTGCTTGTCTTTTGCGCGCAAAAATAGCAAACGCAATTCATATAAATCTTCAACCAGATGGTCAGTTTCAAAAAACAGTTGCCGAGTTGAATTAATATCACTCAGCGTTTCCAGATAATAACTGTTTTTTAAATATCCCCAAACAGCAATCATGGCAATAAAGATATTAGCCATGATCATAACCACCATCATCCGGCGGCGGATGCTTCCTTTACTTCCTAAAAATTCAACCAGGTTTTTCATGATGAACACATATTCTTGCAAGAATCCATTGATATCATTATTTTTTGTTATCTGAATAATGTGTCGGCTGGTTACTCCATATAATTAGGGGAAAATAGGCGATGATCCCAAACCTGAAAATAAAAAAATAACCTTAATAATCAACAAGTTCACGCAATACGCTGGTAGCATAACAACCTGATGGCAAACCAAAGGACAGGGTCAGGCCTGAATTTTCGTTAAAATCCCAGCTAAAATCATTCAATCGGGTACACAATGAGCGCCTGTCCTGCTTCAACCCGGCTGTTTCCAGGCCTGAAGCCCAATCCTGAAAATCGGATATTACATCCGTCTCAAATTGCCTGACGGTATTAACCGACTGTAGCTCCCCTCTGCCCCATAGTGGTGCGGTAGGAGCGATATCATTTTCCTGAATGCGTTGTTGTATCTCGTCTGTGATTTCTTCTGCCAGAAAACAACTGTGGCTTCCAGCCAGTTGCATCACATCACCCGCAATAGCCTGATTCCAGTTCCCTGCCTCTACACGTCTGGAAAGCACCTGATTGAATAAATACGAACGTACTGCAGATAAATAAATTCCCCTCTGGTGCTTTTTGAGTTTTCCTCTACCGCTAAACAGGTCATCAGCAACAATGAGGTTATTACCATCACGACCAAAACGCTGCTCACCAAAATAATTGGGCACACCTTCCTGTTTTATTTTTTGTAACCGTGATTCCAGTTCAGCAATATCCCCTTCCAGTTCACGTAAAACAAGGGTAAATCTGTTTTCTTTCACTGCTGTGCGTTTCAGCTTACCCGTACTGCGAGTGACTGTCTCAATAGTGTATTCATCATTATTAAAGACCTGCCAATCCGGTTCCGGTTTACCTGCCAGATCAATACTGAACCATTGTTTTGTTACCGCATTACGATCCTTTAAACCGGCATAACCGATATCCCTGATCTTGATATCAGCAAAACGAGCCAATTGTTTTGCTACCCATTCAGTGTTTGTGTTGCGTTTTTTAATGTAGAGATAAACATGCTGACCTTCGCCGGTGGGTTCAAAACGAATGGTTTCTTCCACCTGAAAATCTTCCGGGCAGGATCTGATTACTGCTTTTGCTACTGGTTTGCCATAAGCATAAGCAAAATCAAAAGAATAGGTTGTCACAGAATAATCAAACTACTTGAGAAGAACGACAGCTTGAACAGCAATACCTTCACCACGCCCGGTAAAACCCATACCTTCGGTGGTCGTGGCTTTAACATTGATATTAGCTATATCAGTTTCCAGATCAGCTGCAATATTGTGACGCATGGCATCAATATGCGGCGCCAGTTTAGGTGCTTGCGCAATAATTGTAATATCGGCATTGCCCAGAGAGAGATTGTTGTCCTTCAGCAGAGAAAAAACATGACGTAATAGTTTACGGCTATCGGCATCCTTGTAATCGGCACTGGTATCAGGAAAGTGTTTACCAATATCACCAAGGGCTGCGGCACCAAGCAGAGCATCACACAAGGCATGCAATACCACGTCACCATCTGAATGGGCTTCCATCCCTTTGTCATGCGGGATAGTGACACCACCAAGGATCAGCCTGCGTCCTTCGGCAAATTTATGAGCATCAAAACCGGAACCTATACGCATTTGTTATTCCCCGTCATCCAGACCATCCAAACTCTTTTCAGATTGCTGTTTCAAATAAAACCCGGCCAGTACCAAATCTTCCGGTCGTGTGATTTTAATATTATCGGCATGACCTTCCACCATCAACGGGTGATGACCCTGTCTTTCCATTGCCGCGGCCTCATCAGTAACCAGCACACTGTTATCCAGCGCATCTTCCAGTGCTTCCTTGAGCATTTTTAAACGAAACATCTGGGGAGTGTGCGCATGCCATAAACCGGCACGTTCCACGGTTTCATAAACACTGCTCTCGGTATCACTGCGCTTCATGGTATCGCGCACCGGAATACCCAACAAGCCACCAACCTTGTGATCCTTCAGGGTATTAATCAATTTATCTAAATCAGACGTACGAACACAGGGCCGTGCCGCATCATGCACCAATACCCAGTCATTATTATCTGCCAGTTCAGATAATTTATTCAGCCCGTTCAGTACAGAATGACAACGCTCGGCTCCGCCCTCCACCATGGTCAGTGCCATACTGCAATTCAGTTTTAAATGCTTGAGATGTTCATCATTGGGGGCATGAGCAACCACAACCCCACTGATAGATTTATGACTACACAAATTTTCGAGCGTATGCTCGATCACCATACGGCCATTTAACGGCAGATATTGCTTGGGCACATCGGCCTTCATGCGTGTACCAATACCTGCAGCAGGAACAACAGACCAGAATTTGGGTTGTGAAGTCATCAATATTATTCCTCAACAATCTGATAAAAGGTTTCACCTTTTTTTACCATGCCGAGTTCACTGCGGGCACGTTCTTCAATGGCTTCCTTACCTTCTTTCAGATCCTTGACCTCCGCAGAGAGCTGTTCATTGCGTTGTTTGAGTTTGATATTTTCCTGCTGTTGTTCCTGAACTGTGATATCAAGAAGATGTGCATCACGTAAACCACGATCACCAAACCAGAGTTTGTACTGGAGTGCTAACAGTAACAAGGTCAAAATAATGATGGCTGGTTTCATTGAGCCTCACAAAGAAAAAAGGGGTAGGAGTCAATTTTGCTTTTTATACTATATCAAAAAATTGACTCCTACCCCTTTTTTCCTGTTTTTTACTTCAAATTGTAGAAAGCTTTTCTGCCCGGATATATCGCTGCTGACCCCAGCTCTTCTTCGATACGCAACAACTGGTTGTACTTGGCAACACGATCCGTACGTGACAATGAGCCGGTCTTGATCTGGCCACAACTGGTCGCCACAGCTATATCGGCAATGGTGGTATCTTCAGTTTCACCGGAACGGTGAGAAACCACGGCGGTATAATTGGCCTTACGCGCCATTTCGATTGCAGCCATAGTTTCAGTTAAAGTACCAATCTGGTTAACTTTAATCAGAATGGAATTGGCAATACCTTTATCAATCCCTTCCTGCAGAATTTTTGTATTGGTCACAAATAAATCATCACCAACCAACTGGATCTTTTTACCCAGACGTTCAGTCAACAGTTTCCAGCCATCCCAGTCACCTTCGTCCATGCCGTCTTCAATGGTAATGATTGGGTACTTATTGACCCAGCCTTCCAGATAATCAACAAACTCTTCTGAAGTCAGTTTTCTGTTTTCAGATTCAAGATTGTATTTTCCGTCTTTATAAAATTCAGAACTGGCGATATCTGCGCCCAGTAAAATATCTTCACCTGCCTTGAAGCCGGCTTTTTCAATCGCTTCCAGAATGACTTCAATACCGGCTTCATTACCGAGTAAGTCCGGTGCAAAACCACCTTCATCACCGACGTTAGTATTTTTCCCCTGACTGCTTAACACACTTCTTAAGCTATGAAATACTTCCGTACCATAACGCAGTGCTTCACTGAACGAAGGTGCTCCCACTGGCAGGATCATGAATTCCTGCACATCCAGTTTGTTATCCGCATGCGCGCCACCATTGATAATGTTCATCATTGGAACCGGCATATGGAACTGGTTGTCGGTGCCAAGATAACGATAAAGCGGTGTGTTACTGGCATTGGCGGCTGCTTTGGCTGTCGCCAGTGAAACAGCGAGAAGCGCATTGGCACCCAGTTTGTCTTTATTCGGTGTGCCATCCAGATCGAGCATGATCTGATCGACATCTGCCTGTCCCGAGGCGTCTTTGCCTTTCAATGCATTGTTAATTACATTATTTACATTACCAACTGCCTTACTGACACCTTTACCACCATAACGCGATTTATCACCATCACGCAGTTCAATGGCTTCACGTGAACCGGTTGATGCGCCGGAAGGGACAGAGGCTCTGCCGATAATTCCTGATTCTAAAATAACGTCTGCTTCAACTGTAGGGTTTCCGCGCGAGTCGAGGATTTCACGACCGCGTACTTGCTTGATTGTTGTATTACTCATAGTTCCTTTACTGAATTTTTCTGTTGAATATTAGTTTGAGAATGGGAGAAAAGACTAACTGTTTATTTCATGAGTTCTTCTTCATCAAATTTACGGCGCTTAACTGTTTCATCAATAATTTTTAATGTTTCGAGCAAGCCCAGCATTTTACCCAACGGCCACGCATTCGGACCATCACTTAATGCCTTTTCCGGGTTGGGGTGCGTTTCCATAAACAATCCGGAAACACCGGCTGCCACCGCCGCACGTGCCAGCACAGGAACAAACTCACGCTGACCACCAGAGGTACCACCTTGCCCACCGGGAAGCTGTACAGAATGTGTGCCATCGTAAACAACCGGGCAACCTGTCTGACGCATTACGGCCAGTGAACGCATGTCCGAAACAAGGTTATTATACCCGAAAGAGACACCTCTTTCGCAGACCATAATCTGGTTATTTCCTGCCTCACGTGCCTTGTCGACGACATTTTGCATATCCCAGGGAGATAAAAACTGGCCTTTTTTAATATTCACCGGTTTACCGGTACGTGCCACATTCTGGATAAAGTTAGTCTGGCGACACAAAAAAGCCGGTGTCTGTAATACATCCACAACCGCAGACACTTCATCCAACGGTGTATCTTCATGCACATCAGTCAATACCGGTACGCCAATCTCGTCCTTTACCTTTTGCAAAATACGCAACCCCTCTTCCACACCCAACCCACGAAAGCTCTTGGTAGATGAACGGTTTGCCTTATCAAATGAAGATTTATAAATAAAAGGGATGCCAACCTTGTCAGTAATCTCTTTTAATTGTCCTGCTGTATCAAGTGCCAGTTGTTCGCTTTCAATCACGCACGGTCCCGCAATCAAAAAGATCGGCTTATCGATACCAATTTCAAATCCGCATAATTTCATACTGATACCGCTTCTCCATGTTTCTGCTTGTGATAGGTACGTGCGGCCATCACAAACCCGCTAAACAGGGGATGCCCGTCGCGCGGTGTCGAGGTAAATTCGGGATGGAACTGACAGGCCACAAACCAGGGATGGTTCTTGACCTCAACGACTTCAACCAGATTACCGTCTTCTGAAGTGCCAGCAATCACCAATCCGGAATCCTGTAACTTTTCCAGAAAACCATTATTAAATTCGTAACGATGGCGATGGCGTTCCACAATCTTATCCTTGCCATACATTTCGTAAGACTTGGTACCCTTCTTCAAAAGACAGGTCTGCCCACCGAGACGCATACTACCGCCCAAATCTGAATCTTCACTGCGCCTTTCAAGACGGCCATCCTGATCCTTCCATTCCTTGATCAAGGCAATGACCGGGTAAGGGGTATTGGAGTTAAATTCTGTACTGTGTGCCTGATTGAGTCCCGCCATATTACGCGCACATTCAATCACCGCCACTTGCATACCTAAACAAATACCCAGATAAGGTATCTTGTTCTCACGCGCATATTTTACTGCATCAATCTTGCCTTCCACACCACGTTCACCAAAACCACCGGGAACCAGTACTGCATCCATGCCGGACAAACAATTAGCACCATCTTTTTCAATCAGCTCAGAATCGATATAACGAATATTCACCTTGGTATGAGTGTGAATACCGGCATGAATCAACGCTTCGGATAATGACTTATAGGACTCGGTCAATTCAACATACTTGCCTACCATGGCAATATTGATCTCACCCGTTGGGTGCTCCAGATCCTGAATCACCTTGTCCCATTCAGAAAGATCTGCCGGTTTGGTATCGAGTTTTAATTTCTCAACCACAATATCATCCAGATCCTGTTCATGTAACATGCGCGGTATCCTATAGATACTGTCGGCATCCAGACACATGACCACGGCCCGCTCTTCCACATTGGTAAACAATGCAATCTTGCGCATTTCTGTACGTGGCAACGGACGATCCGATCGACACAATAAAATATCGGGCTGAATACCAATACTGCGCAGTTCCTTCACCGAGTGCTGGGTTGGCTTGGTCTTGAGCTCCCCTGAAGTCGGGATATACGGTAACAGGGTCAAATGCATGAACAGGGTGCGATCACGACCCAGTTCCAGCCCCATCTGACGAATGGCTTCCAAAAACGGCAGGGATTCAATATCACCGACGGTACCGCCAATTTCGACCATGGCGACATCCGCATCACCAGCCCCCTTGATGACACTGTTTTTAATTTCATCAGTAATATGTGGGATCACCTGTACGGTGCCACCCAAGTAGTCTCCACGCCGTTCCTTGCGCAGTACATTTTCATAAATCTTGCCAGTCGTGAAATTATTGCGCTTGCTCATCCGGGTACGGACGAAACGCTCGTAATGCCCTAAATCCAGATCAGTCTCGGCACCGTCCTCGGTTACAAATACCTCACCGTGCTGAAACGGGCTCATGGTACCGGGGTCAACATTGATGTAGGGATCGAGTTTCAGGAGGGTCACTTTCAGGCCGCGGGCCTCAAGGATAGCGGCTAGAGAGGCTGATGCGATTCCCTTGCCAAGGGAAGAAACAACACCGCCTGTGATGAAAATAAACTTCGTCATTCAGGGTTCCGAAAGTGGGTGAATGTGTATCACTGGACGGGAAGAAACGATAAAGGATTTTCGCTCTCGAGTCCAGTTAAATGAAGTTAATATTCTACATTAACTCACATGAAGTTTGTTCTTTAACTGAACATGAAATCACTGTTTTTTCCACTCAATCTGAATGCCTTTTTCACCTTTAACAGCAGAAAACCCCTCACCAATCCAGTAACCCACCACCTCGGCTAATTCATCACCCAGATACACAAAAGGGATGCAATCACGCTCCCACGGCGGCACACTTTTTTCCTGAAACAGTTTTTTCAGGTCATGGGTATGGTCACGACCAGCCAGTTTGAGCTTCTCTCCACCCTGACGAAATTTCACGCTGGCAGTAACGGAATTGCACAGGCTCTGCTTCAAACCAGTACCCGTCGTGATGACCGGCCGTAAAATACCGGCATTACCGGGTAGTCGCAAAGGCGATTTCATGTCCCATTCCAGTGATGTATCCGGTTTCGGGCTGACTGAATGACTGACAACATACAAATGATCACGATAGCGCCTGAGCTCAACCCCTGCCCATGCAACACAAGGATTGCGGTCTTCATCTGCCTGCAGGACATCAACCAGAATACGGTCCATCTGGCGTGTATCAGGCAAGGGTCGGTTCAGTTGACGTAACCAGTAACGCAGGAGATTTCGCTTGCGTGCATCATCCAACTGTAAAAGTGGCAACATAGACAGGGATTCACCCTTCTGTACTGCCTGCAAATCCATACTGGCCAGCACATCCAGCAACTCCGATGCTTCGGCACTGTGGCTGGCAACACGCGAAATCGTCTGTGCCATCGCTGGCCAGCGTGCTTTTAATGCAGGCACAATTTCATGACGAAGGTAATTGCGATCAAAACCGGTATCAAAATTCGATTCATCTTCAATCCAGACAAATTGGTGTTCTCTGGCATATTCATGCAATTGCTCACGCGACAACCCCAGTAACGGACGACAATGCTGTCCAACTCCGAACTCATTACACTGCGGCATGCTGGACAAACCGCGCGGTCCGCCGCCGCGAAGTAATTGCAATAACAGGGTTTCAGCCTGATCATCCTGATGGTGAGCAGTTAACAAACAATCTCCTTCTTCCACCACTTCCAACAATGCCCGATAACGTGCGTCACGGGCAGCGGCTTCCGGACTCTCGCCCGCCTCTGCTCTGGCGTTTACCTTGATCACATCACAAGAAATATTCAGTTGTTTGCAAACAGTCTGGCAATGTTCTGACCATTCTCCGGATTTTGCCTGCAAATCGTGGTCAATATGCACAGCATGTAATACCTTGTCAGGTGATAGCTCACGTAATGACGCCATGGCGTGCAGTAAAACATGGGAATCCATACCGCCACTGTAGGCGATGATAAAACGATTCACTCTTTCCGGAAGATGTTGTGTGATTGAGAGCATGCTGGATATATTTACGTTTTAATCCCCCCCTTTAAAGAAGGGAGGAATCAAGATATAAAAATCAGCCTTCTTTAAATTCACCAAAACTGAGCAGACGTGCGTAGCGTGAATCCAGTAACTTGTCGGCAGGTACTGATTCCAGATTTTCAAGACTTTCGAGCAAGGCATGTTTGATATTAGCCGCCATCGCATCTACATCACGATGCGCACCACCAAGAGGTTCATTAATAATAAAATCGATCAATTCCAGTTCTTTCAATCGGGTTGAAGTAATTCCTAATGCCTCGGCTGCATCCTCGGCCTTTTCTGCGCTCTTCCATAAAATGGAAGCACAGCCTTCAGGTGAAATCACGGAATAGGTGCTGTACTGCAGCATCATGACACGATCAGCAACACCGATCGCCAGCGCTCCACCAGAGCCCCCTTCACCAATCACGGTTGCAATAATCGGTGTACGTAATGCCGACATAACCAGCAAGTTTTGTGCGATCGCTTCACTTTGGCCACGCTCTTCTGCACCAACACCGGGATAGGCACCGGGTGTATCAATAAAGGTCAGTACCGGCAATTTGAACCGCTCTGCCATTTTCATCAGACGTAATGCCTTGCGGTAACCTTCCGGTCGCGGCATACCAAAATTACGTTTAAGCTTTTCCTTGGTATCACGTCCTTTTTGCTGGCCAATAACCATCACCGGTTTACCTTCAATACGACCCAGACCACCTACGATCGCCGCATCATCTGCATAATGACGGTCACCATGCAGTTCTTCAAAATCGGTAAAAATCCGCTCGACATAATCCAGCATATAAGGACGCTGTGGATGGCGCGCCAGCTGTGAAATCTGCCATGAACTTAAGGATGAAAAAATAGACTCAGTCAGAGATTTGCTCTTGGTCTGAAGACGGGTGATTTCCTCGGAAATATTGATTTCGTTGTCACTGCCTACATAGCGCAGTTCTTCTATTTTTGCCTCCAGCTCGGCAATCGGCTGCTCAAATTCGAGAAAATTAAGATCCATATTAAAAAAATACCCTAAAAGTATCAAAATGAAAGGAATTTGCAGGTATTTTATTAGAAATCGAGGCTAATGGATAGTTCAGTCTAGTACTGAACCGAAACATCTTCAGAACCAGCTAATTCCCGCAGGCGCTGAATAAGTGTATCGGTAGGCTGGACACGCCAGTCGGCGCCCAGCACCAGCGGTGCTCTGGCCGATTCACTGGTGTAATTGACCACAACCGGACATTGTCCTTCGCGAAAAGGATCAAGTACCTTGGCCAGTGATCCGGCAAAACCGTGATCAGTTTGTGCTGCATTGATATTAATTACCAGTCGTTTGGCAAACATATTACGTGCCTGATCAATATCGTAGATTTCTTCAGCACGAAAACGTTCATTACCTGAATAGGGATCAGGACCAACCAGTCCCTTAATGACAACCAGTTTGTCCTTGGCTATCAAATGTTGAAAGCGGGCATAGTCTTTTGAAAAAACCGTAATCTCCTTACGCGCTGTACGATCATCCAGTGTTATAAATGCCATACGATCACCCTTGCGCGTGTTGCGTGTTTGTAAATCAAAAATCAATCCGGCAACAGTGACCTTCCTTTCCCGGCTGGTATCAATATTGATTAAACGATCAGAGGTAAACTGTTTTAGTTCAGGTTCATATTTTGTGATCGGGTGACCTGTCAAATAAACACCCAGCGTTTCCTTTTCATTGTTAAGGAGTACATCTTCATCCCACTCCTGCTGCTGTTTGTATTCAGGATGAGTTTCATCTTTCTCGACTTCAGCAAAGCCAAACATATCCTGCACGCCGGCATTATGATTACGCTGATGTTGTTCAGCTGTTTGTATTGCCGAACCCAATGAGGTCATGAGTGTTGCCCGGTTTGGTCCCAACTCATCCATTGCCCCGGCACGAATCAAGGCTTCCATTACTCGCCGGTTTACCTTGCGCAAATCAATGCGACGACAAAAATCATACAGGTCACTGAATGTGCCATTTTCACTGCGATTTAATATGATGCCTTCAATCGCGGCCTCTCCTACCCCTTTAATCGCACCTAAACCATATAAGATGGTGCTGTCGCCATTCGTTGTAAACGAATATTCACTGGTGTTGATATTAGGTATCTCGACTTTAAGTTTCATGTCGCGACATTCTTCAATCAACATCATGACCTTGTCTGTGTTATCCATATCTGATGACAATACGGCGGCCATAAATGCAGACGGATGATGTGTCTTCAGCCAGGCGGTTTGATAGGACAGTAATGCATAGGCTGCCGAATGTGATTTGTTAAAACCATAACCGGCAAATTTTTCCATCAAGTCAAAAATGTAGGTTGCAACCGATTCCTCAACATCATTTTCCTTTGCACCGGTTACAAATATCTCACGCTGCTTGGCCATTTCCTCGGGTTTCTTTTTACCCATGGCACGACGTAACAGATCCGCTGCACCGAGTGAATACCCGGCGAGTACCTGTGCAATCTGCATTACCTGCTCCTGATACAGGATAACGCCGTAGGTCGGTTTTAAAACCGGCGCAATATCGGGATGTGGATACTCCACTTTCATGCGACCGTGTTTACGATCAATAAAATCATCTACCATGCCGGACTGCAGTGGACCGGGACGGAACAAGGCTACCAGAGCCACGATATCTTCAAACGTATCGGGTTGCAGTTTTTTGATCAGCTCCTGCATACCACGTGATTCCAGCTGAAACACAGCGCGTGTCGTTGCCCCTTTCTTGCCTTGTAAGAATTCGAATGTCACCGGATCATCCAGTGCAATTGCACTGATATTCAACGGCTCTTCACCGAGCGCAGCTCGGGTACGGTTTATATCCTTGACTGCCCAGTCAATGATGGTCAGCGTACGTAAACCCAAAAAGTCAAACTTGACCAGACCAACAGCCTCGACATCATCCTTATCAAACTGGGTCACCACATTGGTGCCCCCCTGTTCACAATAAAGCGGAGTAAAGTCCGTTAATACCGAGGGAGAAATAACTACACCACCGGCGTGCTTACCGGCATTACGCGTAATACCTTCGAGTGAACGCGCCAGATCAATCAATGTACGTACTTCGTCTTCGTTGTCGTAACGTTCCTTTAAGGTTTCTTCCTGTTCCAGCGCCTTGTCCAGCGTGATACCGAGATCAAATGGAATCAGTTTGGCAATTTGATCAACAAAACCATACGGGTGCCCTAATACACGACCGACATCACGTACTACTGCCTTGGCCGCCATGGTGCCATAGGTGATGATTTGGGAAACCTTGTCACGTCCGTAGCGCTCTGCCACATATTCAATGACCCGGTCACGACCCGCCATACAGAAATCGATATCGAAATCGGGTAATGACACACGTTCCGGATTCAGGAAACGTTCAAACAGCAAATCATATTCAAGCGGATCAAGATCGGTAATACCCAATGCGTAAGCCACGAGCGAACCGGCACCGGAACCACGTCCTGGCCCGACCGGTACATCATTGTTTTTTGCCCACTCGATAAAATCAGCAACAATCAAAAAATAACCGGGAAAACCCATTTGCTTGATCACATTGAGTTCGATCTGCAAGCGTTCCTCATACTCGGGTATTTTTTCTTCGAAGTTTTCATGTTGTGATTTCAAAAACTCAAAACGTTTTTTCAATCCGGTTTGTGCATCTTTTACCAGACAGCTTTCCAGTGTTTCACCTTTCGGTACCGGAAAATCAGGCAGGAAATTTTCCCCCAGTGTCAGTTTGATGTTGCAGCGCTTGGCAATCTCAACGGTGTTTTCAATTGCCTCGGGTATATCCGAAAACAGTTCCTGCATTTCTTCAGGTGTTCGCAAATATTGCTGACGGGTGTATTTTCGGGGACGATGTGGATCAGATAATGTACGGCCATCGTGAATACAGACACGTGCCTCATGTGATTCAAAATCTGATGAGCTAATAAAACGCACATCATTTGTGGCAACAACCGGTGTTTTTGTTTCCGCCGCCAGCTTTACGGCAGAGAAAATCCATGCATCCTCGTTTGGTCGTCCGGTGCGTTGCAATTCAAGATAAAAACTGTTCGGAAAAAGTGTTTTCCATCCTTCGAGCAATTCTTTAGCTTCGTCCGGTTTATCTGCCAGTACAGCGCGACCAACATCACCCCAGATACCACCTGACAGGGCTATCAGACCCGAGGTATCTTCTTCATCCAGCCAGGCTCGATTGAGCATGGGCTTGCCACGATGCTGTCCTTCCAGCCAGGCTCGGGAAATCAAACGCGTCAGATTTAGATAACCTGCCTGATGCTGACACAATAAGGTCAAGCGAGTGGGATGATTAGGATCGGTATCATTGTGAACCAGCAGATCGACACCGGTGATGGGTTTTATGCCGGCTGACTGTGCAGCACGATAAAACTTGACCAGTGCAAACAGATTAGAGAAATCGGTCACCGCCACCGCTGGCATACCGGCATC
>Ga0224506_10000456_pt1 | contig 35080 bp, 29 predicted proteins | sample SF_Jan12_sed_USG_2_FD_169108 | JGI IMG/M metagenome (GOLD analysis project Ga0224506, IMG submission 169108) | Sediment microbial communities from San Francisco Bay, California, United States - SF_Jan12_sed_USGS_8_1 | ecosystem: Environmental > Aquatic > Marine > Sediment | place: USA... | reverse complement strand
ATGCCTGAACTCGCACCAGTGATTAGAATGATTTTTGACATAGGCTATTTCGTCCTAATACTGACAAGGGAAATACTGATCAGGTTGTATATATTTTAAAATTTCCGCTTGGCAAAATGCCAGCAATTCTTTTTCGTCGTCGGGGCGATAGGCCACCAGGGATTTATCAGATTGCATTCCTGCTGATAACAAAGGCTCCTCCGGGTAAAGTTTCAGTATTTTTTCATGGAAATGTTTTGGCATGCGAAACCCTCCCAAACTGACCGAATGAATTTTTTCTATATCCAATGAAGTAAAGACCGTATGAAAAAATTCTTTATAAGTTAATTCATAATTTTCAAACAGTAACACTGGATCGAAGCGTAAACCAATAGGCCATCCTTTGGCTTGTAACTTTTGCATAGCACTAATTCTTTTCTGCAGGCTCGGCGTCTTGATTTCAAATGCTTGTACAATTTTTTCTGGCGATAAACTAAAAGCCACTATCACATTTGGCAGAACCGCTTGAATGTCGAGCAATTGCCGCACCTGTGTGCTTTTTGTGCGCAACTCTAAATAGGCCTGTGGATTTCGCGCAAACACGGGCAATATGAACTCAACAAATCGACTCACCGGCTCCAAGGCAAGACTATCACAATCATAACCTGAGAAAAAATACACAGAGTCTTGACCATGCTCAACAATTTTCCGCTCAATATCTGTGGCAAAATCTTCATAGTTGACGAACAAGACATAGTTAGCCGAACGATACATGCCTTGTAAAAAACAATAACGACAGTCATACAAACAATTCAACATATGAGAAAAATAAAAGTTATGCTTCCCACCAATGCCATAACCGGCTGGCGCTGGCAGCACAAACCCCTTGTGTTTTTGCGCCAGTATCAAACAAGGTAATTTTTTTTGTAGCCGAAAATTTTGTCCTGCCCGATTAAACACCTGACTATAGAATTCACACTCAAGTATGCGCGTACGCGGAAAACGCTTAATAATCGTTTGCACTCGATCACTACCAATACATGATTGCTCAACATAAATGGTTTCAATCATCAAATTGACCTAGCTGCAGAACCTGATCCGCCAGTTTTTGCGCTAACACCATCAAAACATCATTCGCCTTGCCACAGCCGCTCAGTTGTTCTAGCAGGATAGGTGACAATTTTTTCTGACTATTCATTCCTCGCAATAAACGTTTGAGTTGCTGTTTTTGCGCTTCACTAAATTTGAATTGATTTAACATCAACGACAGATATTGTGGCTCACTTATTTGAATTTCGTATTCAGCACATAACTGCTGCAGGCTTTGAATTATTTTTCGAATTTCACTAAAACTCGACAACAGCAACTCTTGTAAAAATTGTTTGCTCAATCCATCCCGCTCATTGGCTTGGGTGTCGGACACCACTTTAATACATTGAATCAGCTCTAGTGTGGTGAATTGTCTGGCCGCCGCATAAAAGCCATACGCTTCCATGTCTTGCAAACCACCTGCAACATAGGCCGCATTCGGCATATCCATGCTTTTGAGCATGGCACGACGACTACCTGTGGAAAAACTTATCACCGGATAGAAATCATCGACAAATATTTCGCTGGAAATTTTATCAATTAGAAAACAGTCGCCAATAGAAAAATCTTTTCCGCCCGCCGATCCAATATTAATATAGACCGATGCTTTTGCCGACAAAGCCGCCGCATAAGCACACGTAGTGGCCGCCGCTAGGTGACCGATACCGGATACCAGCACGCGCATAACCTGATTTTCATAAATCGCAAGACTATGTTCACGCACCCGTTTTAATTTGTAGAAATCAATAAACACCCGCGCCTCGCAATCCAATGCGCAGATTATATTTATCATACTAAATGAGCCTGTAATTGTTGTTGCAACTGAATATAAGGCTGCATAGCATCGGTGCGTCCGCGTTTCAAACCGCCGTGAATGAATATTTTTAGTTTTTTGTTAAGCATTTGTTGGCTTAATGTTCGATAGTTATCAGGTAGCTCAGATTGTTTCAGTAGCTTCTCTAAAGCACGTATGCGAAACCTATCCATACCCCAAAACTTGCCCGACAGCTGGTCTTCGTGGCCACCGTATTTTTTTATTAAGGTTTGATCCACATACAGTACGGGTTCATAAGCACACAAACGTAACCATAAATCATAATCTTCGCAAGCAGGCAACTGCTCGTCAAACAAACCGTATTTATCAAACAAACTATGATGCAAGAGACTAGCGGATGGTGAAATCGCACAAAGCGGCAAACATTTTTCAAATATCCAGCCACCATACTTACGATGCTTGTTCATGGCATTGACTCGTACGCCACGTCGAATCCATTGTTCGTCACTATGACATAATAGAAACTCAGGTGATCGCTGTAACGCGGCTAGTTGTGTTTCGATTTTTTCAGGCAGCCATTCATCATCGGAGTCTAACAAAGCAATCCATTCACCACTAGCTGCAGCAATACCCTGATTACGTGCGTGACTTACACCGTGATTCGCTTGTTGAATTAGACATACTTGGGGAAATCTTGATTTGATTAACTCGGCACTCGCATCGGTCGAGCCGTCGTCAATTACAATAATTTCCGCAACAGGAGATGTTTGCGCCATCACGGAGTTAATCGCTCGCGGTAGAACTCTGCTGCGATTATAACTGGGAATAATAACTGAAACCGAAGGATGCACGTTTAAATTTGGTTTTTTCTTAATACGGCATGATAAGGTGATGATCGAGTTTTATCGTGATCATGCATGCGATATTGCACAAAATCTTCGCGCTTATGAAAATGCATAAATGGATTACCTTCAACTTGCTCAGCCATGGTTGATAGTTCATGCTCAGCGTAATGATGACCCGGACATATGACGGTTTGACTCGGCATATCTTTTTCCAACTTGCGCAAAGTGTCATACATAACGTTTGGATCACCACCGTCGAGATCGCAACGACCACAGCCAAATACAAATAAAGTATCACCCGTGATCAATTGCTCACCCACGTGATAACATGCAGAGCCAGGCGTGTGTCCCGGGGTATGAAGAATTTCGATCTCAGTTTCACCAAGTTTGATAATGTCTCCGCCGTGATGGGCCGTTGAGGCATCCTGGTAATGCCCCCAGAACTTTGCTTCTGCCTTGAGCAAATGCACTTGTGCATCGTAATCTTTTAGCACTTCATCGATCCCATTAATATGATCAAAATGACTGTGTGTTAATAAAACATCAGTGATTTGCACATCTTTTTCTTGTGCTAGTTTAATAATTTCAGAAACCTGCCAGGCAGGATCAACCACAGCAGCGCGTTTGCTTTTTTTATCGGTGATGAGGTAGACCAGGTTTTCCATTGGCCCCAATTCGAGAAATCGAATGTCAAAACTTGATGCATCACTCATATTCGTCTCCTGGTTTTAGGTCTAACAGCAGAATTGTTTGTAAATTTGCCGCAACTTAGGCGCAGCAATACTAGCTTCATCTGCAAAAGCCAATGCACGTTTTAAACGCGCAGGCGCCGAACGTCCCATACATTGATGCACAAGATCACCATTAATGCCTTCCTCAAATCCTTGCATTAAGGCTACACGATTATTTTGTTTTGCCGTGAGAAAGTCTTGAATATCCATAACTTCGTTGCCCACTAATTCTGCAAGCCCCTGATGTGCACCTAATAAACCTTGCACATTTCCACCACATTCCAAACCTGCGATATTGGTGGTGAGGATATAAACATTTTTTCGCACGAGTTCGAATAGTAATTCCTCTTCGCTATTCAACATACGCGCATCAATGCCAATGCTTTGCAAACTATCAACTAAAATCAACGCTTTTGGCCCGTATGCTGGACTGGCAATCAATACTTTTGCATCCTGACCCGGTTTTTTCTCGAACCATACAGAAATCACTGTTGGATTTTCAATACTATGCGATTGCCAATCACGTGGTAATAATTCATTTTGCAGCAAGCCTAATTTGTCCCGCCATGCCGCTGGAATCGAAGTTAGCGTTGCATGCAAATCCGCTTCGCCTACGGCGACCAGGACAAGCTCAGGTTCAGGATAAGCTTGTGCCTGCTCGGCAATGTTCATCGCCCGATTGATCGGATATACCGGATAACCTGCACGCAAAAAACCACGGGCAAATACCCCACCCATTTCTCCTGTACCGATAATAACGATTGGTTTTGTCATTCATCTCACCCTTTGTTAACGGGGCAATATTATGCGGCAGATGCCAGCAGGGCGCAAACCCACATCTCAGTAATAGGGTTTTAAACTCAAAACCTATGAATACCCGTATTTTATCTAACACCCGAATGCTCAAAGATTGAATTAGTCGAAACCAGGAAACTATAAAGTAAGCTATCTTATGAACACTCTACAAAATCTTGTTACGCATCCAATAAGAATGTTCACTGTTTCAACAGCGACTTTTAGCTCTATACCTCATCGATCAACTTTTCAAGATACTGTTTTACTCACTGGTGAACAATCCTATTTTGCATTTCACAACCCTTGCTTCATCGGCTTACAAAAAGAGCTATAAAAAAACACATCATCAAACAGCATCTCAACATTTTTTTGCGACTTTTTAAGAGCTTAATGAAATACAGGCGATAATATAGTGACAAAGCGGCCATACATTGACGGCCAAAATTTATATTAAAAAAAAGGGTGGCCTGGCGACCACCCTAAAAGAGAGCTTAAGCGTTCCCCTAGCGAACCGTGATGGTTCGAGTAGGAGGCGTGGGATCACTCAAACTCTTGGTGTCTGTAACAATGAGTTTAATGACATATACCCCAGATTTGTCGAATCTTACAATACCTGGGTTCTGACGGGTAGTGTTTGGTACCACTCCGTCCATATCCCAACGGTAGCTGACGCCATCTCCATCGGGATCACTTGCCGAACCACGAAAATCCACGCTTTCGCCACGATTAAGCGTGATATCACGGCTAGGACTGCTAATTTGCCCGTTGGGTGCACGATTACCGCCATTACCACCATCATTAACGGTTACGGTAATTTCCGCCGGTGTCGCATCGACGATGCGTTGATCATCCCATACGGTTAGACGAATCGTATACACGCCGGCTTGGTCAAACAAGACACTACCTGGATTCTGTAACGAGGTCGCGGGGCGTACACTACCGAAATCCCAACGAAAAGTAAATGGTCCGTTACCATCAGGATCGGTTGCATTGCCTTGAAAAACAATGCTTTGACCAATACTTATAGTTTGATTTGTCGACGGTGAAATGATCGCATTAGGCGCGCTATTTGATTGCGGTTGATCCTGTACCGTGATGATCACAAAAGCTGGGGTATCATCAGCTAGACCTAAGGCATCGACGGCGCGCACCATGACATAATAAATACCCGGCTGTGTAAAACTTACCTCACCCGGTGTTTGACCAATGCTATTAGGCGCGACGCCGGCAAAATCCCAATAAAAACGTAAGGGCAAATGGTTTTCAGGATCACTACCTGCCGCATTGAAATAAACACTATTGCCTGTGGCTATGGTTTGACTTTGGGTGGGCGAAATCAACCATGTCTCGGGCGGATTGTTATTACTAGTCGGACTTTTCACGCTAATAATGCGCTCAGCTGGGGTTAAATCTGATAGTCCTTGTGCATCGGTTACCGTTAAGCGTATACGATACGTACCGACTTCATCGAAAGTAACATTGCCGGGTGATTTAACATTTGAGTTAGGCACTGCACCTGCAAAATCCCAGCGATAGCTTATTAAGCCATTCAAACCATCCGGATCATTACCTGAACCATCGAAATACACGGTCTCACCAACCGTAATCGACATATGCTCTCTCGGCGAAACAATACTGCCATTGGGTCGTTGCGCATTTGCTGGTGGTTGGTCCGTGGGCAAGACTTGCACAATTATTTCAGCAGGTATGGGGTCACTTAATCCTACAGCATCGGTTACGGTAAAACGTATACGATAAGTGCCTGGATTATTGAACACCACGTTACCCGGATTAAGCACGGTAAAGTTTGGTGCAGCGCCATCCATATTCCAGAAATAACGTAACGGGAAATCATTATCGGGATCGTTGGCATTTGCACTGAAATTCAAACTTTGTCCCGCATCAATCGTTTGATTAGTGGAGGGCGAAGTAATGGTGCCATTCGGCGCATTCATATCGACGGCTACCCCGCGCACAGTAATCAAACGCTCTGCCGGTGTAGGATCAGCTAGTCCTTGTGAATCACGCACCAGCATACGGATGCGATATACACCCGGAATATTGAATCGCACATTGCCTGGATTCTGCTGATTACTATTGCTTGCAGCGCCATTCATATCCCAATTAAAACTCAAAGGTAAATTACCATCCGGATCACTACCCGTCGCACGTAAATCTAAACTATCACCTGCATAAATCGTTACATCTGAGGTTGGGGTAACAATAGCTCCAGTCGGCGCTTGATTTAGATTTTGTGGATTGCTCACACTAATGACCACCGAATCAGGTGTTGGGTCTTGCAAACCAAATTCATCACTAACAATAAACCGCACAGTGAAGGTGCCAACTTGATTAAAACTCACCGAGCCAGGATCACGAGCGTTTGAATTTGGCAACGCGCCATCGTAGTCCCATAAATAAGTCATATTGTCGCCATCAGGATCGGTTGCACGTGCAGTGAAATTAACCGTGGCGCCAAGCTCGATCATTAGATTTCCACTCGGAGTACGAATAGTCCCATTGGGTGGATTATTGGAATTATTACCGGTTACCGTTACCACAACTTCAGCCGGTGTTGGGTCGGCGAGACCTAGGTTATCGGTCACATGCAATCTCACGCGATAAGTACCAGGATTATTAAACACAACAAAACCAGGATTTTGCGCCGCTGAATTAGGTGCTGCTCCAGCAAAATTCCAATGATAACGAATAGGTGTGTCATTATCTGGATCGATAGCGCTGCCGGTAAATAACACGCCATTACCCGCCGTAACGCTGACTGCACCACTCGGTAAAACAATACGTCCATTTGGCGGATTATTTGCGTTTGGTTGATTTACTACATTGACGGTGACCGTGGCAGGTGTGGGATCGGCTTGCCCCAAATTATCACTAGCGGTAAACCGAACCTGATAGGTACCGACTTGATTAAAGCTAATACTACCCGGATTACGCGAGCTCGAACTGCGACCATCACCAAAAGTCCATAAATAACTCATGGCCTGACCTTCGGGATCAATACCAGTGCCGCTAAAACTCAAACTACTGCCAAGCACAATGACACGATCACCCGATGGATTATCAATGCGAGAATCCGGCGGTAAGTTTCCTTGCACCGTACCTACAGTGATCACACGTTCGGCGGGTGTGGGATCGGCCACGCCAAAACGATTGCGAACATTTAACCGAACCCGATAGGTTCCAGAGTTATTAAATGTGATATTGCCTGGTTTTTGTCCAATAAAATTACTGCGCGCATTATCAAAATCCCATTCGTAGGTGTAAGGACTGTTATCCGAATCATCACGCACGGTCGCAGTAAAATATACTGACTCGCCACGATTAATAGAAACATTGCTGCCCGGCGCCACGATACGTCCCTCAGGTGCGTTACCCACGGGTTGTTGGTCACGTACGGTGATAATGCGAATATCCGGTGTAGCGTCAGCAAGATTACGGTTATCACTTACGGTTAAGCTCACTGCATAAGTACCAGGATTTGGAAAGCGAATATTGCCAGGATTTTGTTGACTGGAATTTGCAATCACACCATTAAAATTCCAAAAATAACGTAAGGGTAAATCACCATCCGGATCACTGCCGGTCGAGGTGAAATTCACTGTTTGATTGGCATCAATAGTGACATTATTTAATGGCGATGTAATTTGCCCGTTGGGTGGTGAATTACTATTACTCGCTTGCTGCACCGTAATCGTTCGCAATGCCGGTGTTGCGTCGGAATTGCCCAAGCTATCTGTTGCCGTTACTCTCACCACATAGGTGCCAACACGATTGAATGCGACATAACCTGGACTTTGCAGATTTGAATTTACAGCACCGCCATTAAAATCCCAGCGGTAGCTTATCGGTAAATCGTTTTCCGGATCAGTAGCAGTAGCAACAAAATAAACCGACTCACCTACATTAATTACACGATCAGCACTCGGTGCAACCATTGTAGTATCGGGAGCTTGATTCACTTGTCCGCCTAATACAGTAACAGTGCGTACCGCAGGTGTAAGATCAAGCAATCCAATGCTATCGGTGACGGTTAATGCAATACGATAAACCCCTGCACGATCAAAACGCACATTACCAGGCGACTGACTGGACGAATTATTTGCGCCTCCATCCATATCCCAAAAATAGCTTAAAGGCGTATTACTATCAGGACTACTTCCGGTTGCGGTAAAAAATAAACGTTCACCTGCATTAATCGTAACATCAGTACCGGGGGAGACAATGCGCCCATTCGGTGGTGCCCCCGTGGGTCGATTATTTGAAACAGTAATCGTACGAATCTCTGGCGAAGGATCGGCAGCACCCAAGCTATCTATTACCGTCATGCTAACGGCATAAGTACCAGCACGTTCAAAAATAATATTGCCCGGATTTGCACCAATAAAATTAGGCGCCGCTCCTGCAAAATGCCAAATATAACGCAACGGTAAATTGCCATCGATATCACTACCCGAGGCACTAAACGAAATCGAAGACCCTGCTTCAATACTTCGATCGCCTCGAGGACTATCGATACGGCCACTCGGTGGAGTATTTGATGACTGCACACTACGTACTTGAACAATTCGCACTTGCGGTGTCGGATCGGATAAACCCAAAGCATCCGTCACGGTTAAACTAATTTGATAAGTGCCAACTTTGCTAAATGTAATATTGCCGGGATTCTGGTTGGTTGTGTTTGGCATCACACCATCAAGATTCCAACGATAACTCAAAGGTTGATTGTTATCAGGATCACTTCCACTGCCACTAAAGGCAATGGTTTGTCCCACATTAATTATTTGGTGCGTCGTCGGTAAAATTATTTGACCTTCCGGTGGCAGATTACCCGTTGGTGCGTTTGATTTTTGCACCACGATACGACGTACGGCAGGCGATGGATCTTGCAGGCCTAAACTATCCTGTACACTGAGTTGTATATAATACGTACCCGCTTGATTGAATACCACACGTCCAGCATTTTGACTGGTGACATTAACCCAGGCACCATCAAAATTCCAAAAATATGCTAAGGGGTAATCATTATCCGGGTCAGAACCATTGGCGCTAAAAAATAATTCAGTGCCTTCTTGAATGGTCATATCCGATGCGGGAGAAATAATATTGCCGTTCGGCGCCTCATTATCATTATTAACCGCACGCACAACTACACGCCGAGTCGCGGGCGTTGGATCAGCGAGTCCAGTAGAATCGCTCACAGTCAATTTAACAAGGAAATCACCGGGCTGATTAAACGTTACATTACCTGGGTTCTGACCATTCGACACCGGAACCGCGCCATCATAAAACCAAGCATAACTCAGTGGTGTATCGCCATTGGGATCACTTCCGGTTCCAATAAAATTTAGAACATCACCTTGATTAATCACCACATCAGTGGTCGGACTAATAATTGTGCCATTGGGCGCTTGATTAAAATTATTGCCACCACTCACGGTAATCGTGACTTGTGCGGGTGTTGAATCTTGCAGGCCAAGACTATCACTCACGATTAAACGAATTTGATAGGTACCGGCTTGATTGAACACCACATTGCCCGGATTTTGTGTTGCAAAATTTGGCACTGCACCGTCCATATCCCAAAAATAGGATAAGGGTGTATTACGATCAGCATCACTGCCACTTCCACTTAAATTTAAACTGTCACCCACACGAATCGACATATTCTGTGCCGGCGAAATAATTTGTCCATTCGGTGATTGATTAGTCACGCCCACACCAGTAACTACGATGGTACGTTCAACCACGTTGCTTGAGCTTAAACCCAAACTATCGGTGACTGATAAACGCACTCGATAAACCCCGGCGTGTGGAAAAATTATTTCACCTGGGTTTTGAGCTTGGCTATTAGGGATTATGCCATCGAAGCTCCATAGATAGCTCAAAGGCGTATTATTATCTGCGTCAGTCCCTCGACCTTGAAAAATAACTGACTGACCTTCGCTAATTGTACGATTACCAATAGGCGCGACAATTTCTGCGACCGGCGCTTGATTCACCGGATTTCGATGCGTACCCGCTACTATTGCATCTGTGCCATCAGCGATATTTTCATCTTCATTTGATGGCGCACAAGCAGATAAAAAGAATAATGAAAAAAGAATATTAAAAACCCAGCCACGATTGAGCTGGACGATGTGCATCATTGCCATGAGTGTTCCCTCACCTTGCACGATGTCGCTGTCAACGACATCCCACGTGTGTAAACACGTCCATCCCAAACTCCGTGGATGGAGCGCATATTTATTAGCGGACACTCATTAGCTTGGTGGTGTTAGACCACTGGTAGGTGGCAGGTACGACAAAAAATACAATTAAGACAAAAAAGATTATGAATTTATTAAATAGATTTTTTTACTATGACACCCCGTCAAACTTTTGGCGAGTCCCGCTCCCCAAGTACTCTAGTTTATAAATTAGTCATTGACCTTATAGTGAGAAAAGATAGTCGACAGCTGTCAGGCTTGCAAGGGTTAGTAAGTACTTTATCGCAAAAAAAAGGGGCAGCCTAAGACTGCCCCCTGATCCATCATTGGAACCGTACTACTGCACGGTGATCGTCCTTGTCGCATAATCAGAAACCAATTCTTGCGAGGTACCCTCATTTACAACCACGCGTAAACGAATTTCATAAACACCGCTCTTGGTAAAGACTACATTGCCCGGATTTTGCAATTGCCAGTTATTCGACAAGCCGTAAAAATCCCAGTAGTACTTAACTGTACCCGTCGCTGCTGTACCACTTGCACTACCTGAAAAGTTCAAGCTTGCGCCTACGTTAATGGTTTGGTTTGATACCGGTTGGTCAATAACCGCAACCAAGTTGCCTGAAACCGGCGGATTATTATTTGGCGGATTGTTATTCGCCTGAGTTCCCGCAACAATTATCGTTCGTGTATCAGCCGTGCTATCTACCGCACCAGTGCTGTCGATGACATTCAAACGCACCGTGTAAGTTCCCGCTTTAGTAAACGTTACATTGCCTGGACGTGAAGTCTGTCCAGCCGAATTGATTGTTTGAATCACCGAAGGCGAAGCCGTGTCAAAGTCCCACGCCAATGTTAATGGATAATTATTATCCGTATCCGTGGCTGAAGCTTCGAACACAATCGTGTCACCCAATGAAATGGTTTGCGTACCTGTGTTGACAGGTTGGCTAATTTGACCATTTGGTGCTTGATTGCTAATTGTCGTATTACCTTGAACACGAATGGTGCGAGTCGCAGGATAAGAACTGCGTACACCCGACTCGTCAATCACATTCAGAGATACAGTAAACGTCCCTGGCTTATTGAAAAGCACATTACCGGGGAATTGTTCATCACTGTCTGCCGCTGCGCCGGAAAATGTCCAATAATATTGAATAAGGGCGTCCGTGCCATCGGGGTCCGTGCCCGTTCCCTGAAAACTAATCGACGTCCCTTGATTAATATTAATCGTGCCGTTGACCTGACTATTATCATGGCTAGTCGTGATTGTCGCAGTCGGTGGCTGACTGTTAACGCCGCTAGACGTTACAGTAATAGTGCGCATTTCTGGTTTTGGGTCGACTGCATTATTGCTGTCACGCATTTCCAGTTTTACCGTATAGACACCAGGCTGATTAAAGGTAACCAGTCCTGGCGTCGCTCCGGTACGCGAAGCCGGTGCACCAAAAGTGTTGCCATTAATATCGGTGAACGCCCAAGTGTAAGTCACACCCGTACCATTATCCGGATCCGAACCATTAGCATAAAAGTTAATGCTATCACCGCTTGAAATCATTACATCGGTTAGTGGTGTTTGAATGGCTCCCTTAGGCGCTTGATTCACATTTCCAATGTTTTGCACAGTAATACGACGAGTTTGTAAACTCGACGCACGTCCTGCGTTATCCTTCACAAACAAGGTCACATCATAAGTACCGGCTCGACTGAAAATCACATTGCCTGGTGCAGAGGTAAATGCATCCTCACGTGCACCCGCAAAATCCCAAATAAACTGAGCAGTATTAGTAATGACTTGACCGGTTGAACTGGTTGCTGTCGCACTAAAGTTCAAGCTGTCGCCAACACTAATGGTTTGATTATTCAAGTTAGGCGTATTGATCGTTGCCATTGGCGAACCCTGCTGACCGGTATTTTGTAATACACGGATAATGCGAGTTTCAGGCGACGGATCACTATAACCCTGGCTATTGCGCACGGTCATACGTACCCGATAAACACCGGCTTGATTAAAAGTTACCATACCTGGGTTCTGAACGTTGCTATCTGGCGCGGCATCATCAAAATCCCACATATAGATTAGATTGGCGACACCACCATTGGCATCAACACCACTAGCGCGGAAATCTAAAGACTGGCCTACTTGAATAGTCTGCTCCACTTGTGATGGCAATGTGACCGTACCATTTGGCGAGAAATCACCAATAGTCGCATTACCTGTGCCATTACCAGTACCAGGATTACCCGTCGTATTACCAACAATAACCACCCGTACCGCTGGTTCAGCCGATGCCAAGCCTAAGCTGTCAAATACAGTTAAGGTCACAAGATAAGTACCCGGTGTATTAAATTGAGCAATCGCAGTTTGCTGTACGCTAACCGGCGCGCCCGCAGAGAAATCCCAACGATAAGTTAGCGGGGTGTGATTATCATAATCACTACCGAAACCACTGAAATTAACCACGCCACCAGGATTTACTCGAATAATCGTTTCTGTTGGCGAAGTAATACTGGCGATTGGCGCTTGATTTGTCGTAGGAACATTTGGATTTCCAGTACCTTGGGTGACTTGCACAATGCGCACGTCAGGTACTGAAGCTCGTCCCCAAGCATCCACTGCAATTAAACGAACCGAATAAGTGCCAGGCGTATAGAACACAACATTACCTGGATTTTGCACAGTTGTATTATTCGAACCACCATCAAAATCCCAGACATAACTTAAGGGTTGGTTGCCAATATCACCCGCGTTATAACCGGTCGCGCTAAAATAAACCGATTGTCCTGCGGAAATAGTTTGTGATGAAACTGGACTAACAATACTTGCGGTTGGACGATTAACTGCCACATTGTCGCTTACAATAACCACCATCGTCGCAGGGGTTAAATCACGATTACCAAAACTATCACTCACGGTTAAGGTTACGCGGAATACACCTGGGTTATTAAAGTTAACCGTTGGATTTTGTGCCAACGAATTAGGCACTGCGCCATCAAATGTCCAGAAATAATTAAGAGCTGCGTTATTTTGATTAATCGCTCCACCTTGGAAGGTAATGCTAGCAGGCAAGATAGCTTGTACTGTGCCATCAGCATTTTGTATAACACCAGAGCCGGGAATAACATTGATAGTGCCTTCTAAGAAATTCTGTGTTCCACCGGGAACGTTACCGACGGGGGGAATAGCACTACAGTTAATCGAACTATTTCGTACCGACAATGTGCTGGATTGAGCATAGCCAGTAAACTGGTCAACTACGGTCGCAGTGACTGAGCAAGGGGGTACAAACAAGTCATAAACCGATAGTTTCCAAATACCTACAGAGTTGGCAACAGCGGAACCAAGCACAGTACCGTTAACTGCATCGCGAATAGTCACAAGCTGATTTAAGTCTGCGCCGTAACCTTTTACTTTTAATTTATTATCACTAATATCCCATTTCGCTGATTTAATGATTAATGGCGATGTATTCACGGCAGAGACGAGACAATTGCTCGGCGCTTTACGAACATTAAACGGACGACCAACACCATCGGAGGTTGATACCACTACCTGACAAGGTACGGCAAAAGGGCTTAAATCGACTCGTAAGGTGCGATTGCTACTAGATCGGTCGTCATCATCGTCATCATCATCGGAGTTACGTACGCGAACTTGGTTACCACCAAGATTGACATTAGCAATCAACTGATTGGTTCCTGCAGCGCGAATGACAACATTATTACTGCGACTACGCTCACTCAGACGTACGATAAGTTGGTTATCATCATCATCCCAACTAACCGTGGCAAGATTTCTTACTCGACCGTTATCGTCGTCAACCGCCAATGAAAAATCACTATTATTAAAGTCTTCTTGGTCGGGCACACCGCCAATACAAGCCGTTAACAATAACGCCAAGAGCACTACTGCTAGTGACTTGAACTTTATTGACGATTCCTTATTCCCTACGGAAAAGGCCTTAGTGTTCATTCGAACCCCCTATGCTTCATTACCCAGCTTAAGTCAGGCTAAATTAGTTAGCACCAACTCCTCGGTCTTGTTTTAACAAGCGTAAAGAGGGAACGGTACGCTGGCGAGTGCCAGCTAAGAACTCGGTGTGAAACCGATAGAGGAAAATATTATTGAGCGAAGCGCCAGACTGTTGCCTGATCGTATACTTCATCACCCCTCCTATTCTTAGGCTTATACGTATCCCCACGTGCCCAAGAATGTCCTTCCCGCTCCGACAGTGCTTTTAAAACTTTTGTTACACTATCTAGATCACAACTAGGTTGTGTTTTAACCCCGTAACAAACAAAATGTATATATCTATGCTTAAACGCCTCAAGGTGTAAAGCAGCGACAGTTACTCATTCATTGTTTGTTATTTGGTGTTATTTCCCTCGCACGTCCAAATTTCTCATTGGTGTTGTTGTTTACTTGTGCTTGATGCTAACAGTAGAAATTCTATCTTAAGTCAAGCTGAACTATTTTAAGTTAGATGAATAACTGAACCTAATACGGTTTTTTTTATCAAAATCATTAAAACCAAGCACACTTCTTGGTCAATAAAAAAGTTTTACAAAACAAATAGCAAGCTTTACGGCTGGCAATGATTTTGCCCTATAGATATGAAAAGTATGGTCGAAAGATAATTAGACGGAACTCGGACCTAGAAAGAATCACAAAATATGGATAGCGCCAAAAAAGGTAAGGACTTACAAACCTTATGGAGAAACTCAGCTTTTGCCGGAAGCAATGCTGCCTACCTAGAAGATCTTTATGAAGACTTCTTGAGCGACCCCGGTTCTGTTTCCGAATATTGGCAGGAACAGTTTCAACAATTGCACACCGAAGGCGAACAAAGTCACCGCACGATTCGAGACAACCTGCGTGGTATCGCACACATACAACGCCCCAGCGCCACGGTTACTACAGGCAGTCATGATTTCCACTATCAGCGCAAACAAGTTCGAGTTATGCAGTTAATCAATGCCTACCGATTTCGCGGACATCTCAAAGCACAAATCAATCCGCTTGAAGACAGGCGCCCGTTTTGGCCACTACCACGTTATGAATTATCCGATCAGGACCTAGATACGATTTTTGAAACGGGCACTTTGATTGGCGTTGAAAAAACCAGTTTGCGAAATATCATCGACATTCTTAACAAAACCTATTGCCATTCAGTCGGTAGTGAGTATATGCATATCAGCAATGCCACGGAAAAACGTTGGATTCAACACCGATTAGAAAAAGACCGTTGCACCCCCCAGTTTTCCAGTGAACGTAAACTCGCATTACTAAAAAGCCTTACCGCAGCAGAAGGCTTGGAACGTTATTTACACACGAAGTATGTTGGACAAAAACGTTTTTCTTTGGAAGGCGCAGAAGCCCTTATACCCATGCTCGACGAAATCATTCAACGCGGCGGCAAAAGCAAAGTCAAAGAAATTGCCATCGGCATGGCCCATCGTGGACGCTTAAACGTTTTAGTTAACATCATGGGTAAAACACCCACGGAATTATTTTCTGAATTCGAAGGTACCGCACAAACCAATGCAAATCGCTCCGGTGATGTGAAATACCATCAAGGGTTTTCATCCAATGTGAAAACCTCAGACGGTCCCATCCATGTCGCCTTATCGTTTAATCCCTCGCATTTGGAAATTGTCGGCCCCGTCGTCGAAGGCTCCGTTCGCGCTCGCCAGGATAGACGTGGTGATAAAAAAGGTAATGACGTCATTCCAGTCATTATCCATGGTGATGCCGCATTTGCCGGGCAAGGCGTGGTTATGGAAACCTTTAACATGTCTCAATCCCGAGGTTATTCTACCAAAGGCACTGTACATATTGTTATCAATAACCAAATTGGTTTTACCACCAGTAATCAACGCGATGCGCGCTCAACCTTATATTGTACCGATGTTGCAAAAATGGTGAATGCACCTATCTTGCACGTGAATGGCGATGATCCAGAAGCGGTTATTTTTGTTACCCAATTGGCACTCGACTATCGTATGAATTTTCATAAAGACGTGGTTATCGATTTAGTTTGTTATCGTCGACACGGTCATAACGAGGCCGATGAACCCTGGGCAACCCAACCGCTGATGTATAAAACCATAAAAGCAAAGCCCACCACTCGTGCGCTTTATGCACAGCAATTAGTGGATGAACATCTAATTCCAGGTGACGCCGATAAAGATTTGGTTAATGAATACCGAACCTGCCTCGAATTGGGCGAAAGCGTGGTTGACAATATTTATGAACGCAAGAAATTTCAATATGCCTATGCGCGAGAATGGACGCCCTATTTAGGCCACACCTATGACAGTGATATCAACACCGGCGTCGATCTCAATTTACTACGCCAGTTGGGTGAAAAAATCACTCACATTCCCGAGCGGGTATCCTTGCATACTAGCGTGAAAAAGATTTATCAAAATCGTCGTGACATGCTTGCCGGAAAAAAACCTGTAGATTGGGGATGCGCAGAGACACTCGCGTATGCCAGCCTGCTTAATGAACAATTTAATGTTCGTTTAACCGGCCAAGATACGGGCCGCGGTACTTTTTTTCATCGCCATGTCGCATTACACGATCAGAACGATGGCAAAGTTTATATTCCATTGCGCAAGCTTGGGCCTGATCATGGCACCTTTCTAGTGATTAATTCTTTATTATCAGAAGAAGCCGTACTCGCCTTTGAATACGGTTACGCCTCGACTGACCCTCGCACACTTAATATTTGGGAAGCTCAATTTGGTGATTTTGCTAATACTGCGCAAGTGGTTGTCGATCAATTCATTAGCGCAGGCGAACAAAAATGGGAGCGTCTATGTGGATTAGTTATGTTGTTACCGCACGGTTATGAAGGCCAGGGCCCAGAACATTCATCGGCTCGTGTCGAACGTTACTTACAACTTTGCGCTGAGCATAATGTGCAAGTCTGCATGCCAACCAGCGCTGCGCAAATTTTTCATTTGTTACGCCGTCAAATGTTAATGGCTTGTCGTAAACCATTAATCGTAATGACGCCTAAAAGTTTATTGCGCCACAAGTTAGCTAGTTGCGATTTAGAAAGTTTGACACGAGGACAATTCCAAGAAATTATTCCTGAGATTGATGAACTCGATGATGAGCGCATCAAACGTGTCGTCATGTGTAGCGGCAAAATCTATTATGATTTATTGGAAAAACGTCGCGAGAGAGAACGTAACGATGTTGCCATTATTCGCATGGAACAACTCTACCCCTTTCCTGACAAAGCCATGGCTAAACAATTAAATCGTTATATTAATGCGAAAGAATTTATTTGGTGTCAGGAAGAGCCAAAAAATCAAGGCTCTTGGTTTACCAGTCAGCATCATGTGCGTGCATTGCTGGGAAAACAGCATTATTTGGAATACGCCGGCCGACCATTCTCTGCTGCACCAGCGGTTGGCAATATGGCGAAACATGTTCAACAATTAACACAGCTGATCGAGAAAGCACTCGGCCCAGCATAGCAAGGATAGGCTTATGACGGTTGAAGTAAAAGTTCCCGTATTCCCTGAATCGGTAAACGACGGGATCATTGTCAATTGGAATAAAAAAGCGGGTGACCCGGTGGAGCGCGATGAAATTATCGCAGATATAGAAACCGATAAAGTCGTTTTTGAAATTCCGGCGCCGAGTAATGGCGTCATACTGGAAGTATTGCAAGCCGAAGGTGCTACGGTGGTTAGCGAACAAGTCATCGCAAAAATAGATGAAACCGCAATTGCAGAATCCCCAGTCCCAGATGCTACGAAGACCGAAGCGCATTCATCGGCGGCAAACGAAACACCAGCGGTCACAAGCAATGCCGAAACAAAAATTAATCCTGCGGCGGCCAAACTCATGGCCGAAAATAATATGGACCGCAATCAAGTCCGCGGCAGTGGTCGCGATGGTCGAATTTTAAAAGAAGACGTATTAGCTGCCGCTAGCAACATTGACGAAACTCAACCTAACCATAGCGCACCAACACAACTACCCACCGGTGCTCGCCCGGAAAAACGTGTCGCTATGACTCGCTTACGCACACGAATTGCCGAGCGTTTGGTTGAAGCACAACAAACAGCCGCAATATTGACTACTTTTAACGAAATCAATATGCAACCGGTTATGGACATTCGAAATCGGTATAAAGAGGAATTCGAGAAAAAACACGAAGCACGATTAGGTTTTATGTCATTTTTTGTAAAAGCCACAGTGGAAGCCTTGAGCTTATTCCCCGCCGTGAATGCATCGATTGATAATAATGATATTGTTTACCACGGTTATTTTGATATCGGTATTGCCGTCGGTTCCCCACGAGGACTGGTAGTACCGATTTTACGCGATGCCAATCAAATGAGTATCGCTCAAATCGAAAAACAAATTGCCGAATATGGCCAAAAAGCCAAAGATGGCAAACTCTCCATGGAAGAAATCACCGGCGGTACGTTTTCAATTACCAACGGCGGTGTTTTCGGTTCGCTTATGTCAACACCCATATTAAATCCTCCACAAAGTGCGATTTTAGGTATGCATAAAGTGCAACAACGACCCATGGTGGAGGATGGTGAAATTGTTATTCGACCGATGATGTATGTTGCCTTATCGTATGACCATCGAATCATTGACGGGCGGGAGGCGGTACAATTTCTTGTCGCAATTAAAAACTTCATCGAAGACCCCAGCCGTTTGTTACTCAATGTCTAAGCGGAATACTCAAGGATGTGAATATGTTTGATGTATTAGTCATTGGCGCTGGACCGGGAGGCTACGTAGCCGCCATTCGCGCTGCCCAACTCGGTTTGCAAGTCGCATGTGTCGACGCATGGTGCGACGAAAACAAACAACCATCGCCTGGTGGCACTTGTTTAAACGTGGGCTGCATACCATCAAAAGCTTTGATCGAATCTTCTGAACTTTATCACAAAGCGCAGCACGAATTTACTATGCATGGTATTCATTTCGAGCAGGTCAAAGTGGATTTACATAAAATGCTAGCGCGAAAAGATCAAGTCGTGCGCGAATTAACTCAAGGCGTTAGCGCCTTATTTGCAGCAAACAAAATTAAATTTTTTCATGGACATGCCAGTTTTCTGCAACAACATCAAGTTAAAGTCACGAGTATCAACGGCAATTCATCGGAGTTACTTGAAGCTAAAAATATTATTATCGCCACCGGCTCGACGCCCAGTCCACTTGCCAGCGTGCCATTCGATCATCAGCATATTGTCGATTCCACTGGCGCGTTGGCTTTCACTGAAGTCCCAAAACGTTTAGGCATTATTGGCGCCGGCGTTATCGCATTAGAACTCGGCAGTGTTTGGCAGCGACTAGGTGCTGAAGTTACACTTTACAAAACCCGCCCAGGCTTACTGCCCGAAGCAGACGAAAGCATTGCCAAAGAAGCGACAAAATATTTTCAACAACAAGGCCTACAATTCAAAACTGGTGTCAACATTAAAGAAGTGAAAGTTATCGATGGCGAATGCGATTTACGTTTTGAAATGAATAATCAAGAACAATTGGACCGCCATGATAAAATCATCGTTGCCATTGGCCGTAGACCCAATACAGAAAATTTATTTAAAAATGATATTGGCGTTCAGCTTGATGCCAAAGGATTTATCCAAGTCGATGAGTTTTGCCAAACCCAAGTGAATACGATTTTCGCAATTGGCGATGTCGTTCGTGGGCCTATGCTGGCCCATAAAGCAGAAGAAGAAGGCGTTATGGTCGCAGAACGCATTGCCGGCGAACACGCACTCGCTGTTTTAAAAACCGTACCGGCAGTCATTTACACCGATCCAGAAATCGCTTGGGTTGGCCAGACTGAACAGCAACTTAAACAAGCGAATATCCCCTATCGGGTCGGCAGCTTCCCGTTTAATGCTAACGGACGTGCCCGTGCGATTAATAACACCAAAGGTTTGATTAAAATTTTGGCCCACGAACACACTGACCGGATTCTTGGCGTGCACATGATTGGACCACAAGTATCCGAACTCATTGCGCAGGCAAAAATCGCTATGGATTTTCAAGCTAGCAGCGAAGATTTATGTTTAACCATGTTCGCTCACCCGACACTCTCAGAAGCTTTTCACGAAGCAGCGTTTAGTGTGCAGGGTCGCGCCATTCATGCAGTGCAAAAGAAAGCCCGCTAGACTGGGCGAGTAGTGGCCAAACATGGTATAAATAGCGGCCGCTAGACGGTTGAAACGGAGACAATATGAATCTGCACGAATATCAAGCTAAACAACTATTTTCTCGCTATGGCCTAGCCGTGCCTAAACATGAAGTCATTAGCGAGCCAAACGCACTTAATGCAGCGCTCGACACAGTACATGATAAACGCTGGATATTAAAAGCCCAAGTTCATGCCGGTGGACGCGGCAAGGCTGGCGGTGTCAAACTCGTCGATAATAAACAGCAAGCAGCCGAGCTAGTGCAACAATGGTTGGGTTCAAACCTAGTCACATTTCAAACCGATCAACATGGACAGCCTATACATCAAGTATTGGTCGAAGAACCTTGCGATATTGAAACTGAACTTTATCTCGGCGCCGTCATTGATCGTTCCTTGGGACGTGTAGTTATTATGGCATCCAGCGAAGGTGGTATGGATATCGAAAAAGTAGCAGCCGAAACACCTGAGAAAATATTAAAAACAGCCGTGCATCCACTCGTGGGATTACAAGCCTACCAAGCACGCAAACTGGGCTTTGCATTAGGTTTAAACAACGATCAAATTAAACAACTCGCTAAACTATTGAGTGGTTTAGCGCGAATGTTTGTCGAACAAGATTTGAGTTTGGTCGAAATCAATCCATTAGTTGTCACCAAAGATGGTAATTTACTTTGCTTGGATGGAAAAATAAATATTGACGATAGCGCTTTATTTCGTCATCCCGACCTAGCACAATTACGCGATATCACACAAGAAGACGAACGTGAAGTTAAAGCCAAAGAATGGGATTTAAATTATATTGCGCTTGATGGTGATATAGGCTGCATGGTCAATGGCGCCGGTCTGGCTATGGCCACCATGGATTTAATCAAACTTCACGGCGGCAGCCCTGCCAATTTTCTCGACGTAGGCGGGACTGCAACTAAAGAACGTGTCGCCGAGGCATTTAAAATTATTTTGTCCGACAGCAATGTGAAAGCCGTGTTAGTTAATATTTTTGGTGGCATTGTTCGTTGCGACATGATTGCAGAAGGTATTGTCGGCGCCGTGGAAGAAGTAGGCATTCAGATTCCCGTCGTCGTACGTTTGGAAGGCAATCAAGCCGAGAAAGGTCGCGAAATTCTCAACCATAGTGGGTTAAAAATTGTTGCCGCTGCCGGATTAAACGAAGCAGCACACAAAGCAGTTGAAGCCTTAGGAGCCGCCTCATGAGTGTATTAGTCAATAAAAATACTAAAGTCATTTGTCAGGGCTTTACCGGCAAACAAGGAACGTTTCACTCCGAACAGGCCGTGGCCTATGGCACACAAATGGTTGGCGGCGTTACACCTGGTAAAGGTGGACAAACTCATTTGGATTTACCTGTGTTCAATACCGTGCACGACGCAGTTGAAACGACTGGCGCAAACGCAAGCGTCATTTATGTACCTGCGCCGTTTTGCAAAGACGCCATTCTTGAGGCTGTGGATGCTGGTATTGAATTAATTGTATGTATTACCGAAGGCATACCTGCCATGGATATGCTTGAGGTACGTTTAGTCATGGAAGAAACTGCGTCGCGCTTAATTGGCCCCAATTGCCCCGGCATTATCACCCCCGGCGAGTGTAAAATAGGCATTATGCCAGGCGCCATACATTTGCCAGGAAAAATTGGAATTGTTTCACGCTCAGGAACATTAACTTATGAAGCGGTAAAACAGACCACCGATTTAGGTTATGGGCAATCCACTTGCATCGGCATTGGTGGTGATCCCATTCCCGGCACTAATTTTATTGACTGCTTAAAATTATTTGAAGCTGACCCCAAAACCGAAGCTATTTTAATGGTTGGTGAAATTGGTGGTAATGCCGAGGAAGAAGCTGCGGAGTACATAAAAAATGATGTCAATAAACCTGTGGTCGCTTATATCGCTGGTGTCACTGCACCCAAAGGCAAACGCATGGGTCACGCAGGTGCCATTATTGCCGGCGGCAAAGGTACAGCCGCCGAGAAATTTGCGGCACTGAACGATGCCGGCGTCGCCACAACCGAATCACCGGCAGAACTTGGTAGTACTCTGCAATCGATTATTGGCTAATTAGCGACGATAGCTTTCATAACAATCTGCCACCCATTGTATCGTGGGTGAGGTTCGGTATACTTGCTGAATTTCTTTCAACGCTTCAGGAAAATATTTTTCACCGTAGGCTTGCAACTCATAGCCCCATAACATAGGTGACAACAAACTACATACCGCCATATCCGCACGACTGAATTGATCGCCCGCCAAAAAACGATGCGTTTGTAAATGTGTGGCAATTTTTTCCAGCGCATCGCTTATTTGTTGTTTTGCTTGTACGGCATTTTCACAATTGATTTGCATTGTCGAGCGCATAATTTTACTCAAACGCTTATAGGCTAGATTTAAGAATAACGCGCCATACCAAGGCCCTGGTTTTGCAAGAAATCCAATTAATTTTGATTTTTCGTCCAGTAAATAAAAATAAAGAAGCAAACGCAATGGCACACCTATTTCTGTTTCGGCGAATTTCTCCCATTGACGCGCTTGTTGTGCTTCATCCGCTGCACTTGGTGTTAATGAGTTTTCCGTACTTAACTCATCGAGATAGTCGATGATTCTATCCGAGCCTTGGATATATTGATGATTATGATGCAATACAGGCACATAAGTTTTTTTTGCAATTTTCCTCACTTGCGAGATATGTGGCCCTGGTACTAAATTTTTAACTTTAAACTTCACGCCCTTATAATCCAGAGTCCAGCGTGCTTTTTCACAATAATGTGAACGTACAAATTGATATAAAACCGCATCAGGCATACCTGTCTCCCTTTGACTCACTTGCAAATTAAAAGTGACCATGGCTTTTATAATCCAGTCGCTTGCAATTTGCAAGTGAGTAAGTCATATTATTCTTTTGTGAGCGATTGCATGAATAAAAAACGATCTTCCTGCCCCGTTACCAACAGCTTGGATATTCTTGGTGATAAGTGGACCTTAATCGTCGTGCGCGATTTATTGTTGCGTCGTCAGGCGAGCTATAGCGAGCTTTGCCAGTCACCCGAACAAATCCCTACCAATATTTTATCTGATCGGCTAAAGCGCTTGGAAAAACATAAAATTGTGCAGCGGGATTTATATCAAAACAAACCCAAACGTTATCATTATCGCCTTACGGACAAAGGCGAGGATTTAAAACCGGTGATGTTAGCACTGGTTAAATGGGGCTTAAAACATTTAAAAGGAACAGAAATACTATTAAGTAACACCGATAAAATAAAATCATAATCGACACATGCTAATGCGCTTACTCAGGCATTAAACGCTGCACTAAGGGCATACGTTCATTGGCAAAATGCCGCAATTCCTCATTTAAGCTTGCATCATCCAGCGCTCTAAGATAGGCGTTATGCGCTCCGCGCCAATTTTTAATTGCCTCAAGTGAAATAGCATGACCCAACCACACTTTGCCGCTAAATGGTTGTTTCGCTAGCGCTGAACGAAATGTTAAATTGGCTTTATAGTGAAAACCATGGCGCTGGTATAGGGTTGCAAGAAACGCCAAATAGTCAGCATTTTTCAATTGATTCGATGGCCGGGTCTCCAATAATGCCAACGCTTCTGTGTCAGCACCTTGCTCAACCAGAATTCGCGCCCGCCATAATAAAAACGTTTCATTATTTCTATCTAAAGTGTTACCGGTTTCCAGCAATGATAAAGCCTCGACCCAACGACCACTTTCAAGCTGCAAACCTGCCAAGCTTATTCTCGCCGCTTCATGACTCGGCCGTGTTTGTAACACTTTTTCAAAAATATTCTCTGCTTCGGCAATTCGACCTTGTTGTGTATACGCCCGCGCCTTCTCAAATAACACTTGCGCTTGCAGTACTGCGCTTTGTGGCTGAGTCTGTTTATGTATCGATGCTTTAGATTTCGTTTGGGCGATTGGTTTGCTTACACTACGCTTCTTTTTATTAGTGCTAGCAACTTTTTGCGGATCTTGTTTAGCCATAACTGGTTTGTTTGCTGGCAAGATAATCGACGGAGCGACTTCAACAGGTTTATCGATATTAATCGCTGGCGCAGTTTTCAGCGGCCTAGTTTGAGCAATGATAGGCTCCTCAAACACTTGCTTTTCTATATCTAAAATAGTCGACTCCGGTTGTTGTACAGGCTTTTTATCATGCTTGGGTTCAGGACTCACCTCCTTGATTTTGGGAGATGCCTCTAGCGGCATGGATTGATGTGGAAAAACTTCACGCACAACCTTATTCTTATCAGGCGGTCTATCAATGTGCGCCACTTGAGCTTGATCATTATTGCCGGTGACCAGTACGAGCGCGACGATTGTTAACAAAACACCGCCGACAAAAATACCCGCCATTTTTGCCACAAAAACATGATAAGGATCACGAATAAAATGTGAAACAGCCGGATGCATATTATCAAGCAATGACGGCTTTGCGACGGCAACTCCATCGGCTTGTCGTTCCTGTTTTTCCAAACCTGCTAATAATTTATTAACTAAACTCATAGACGTTTACAACCACCAAAAACCATTGGCAATTTGTGCAGCAATGTAGGTTGCAATCGATGCGGCGATCAGGAAAAAGAAATAGCGCCTATAAAACCCAGATTTATTTTGTTTCGTCTGGGATACTCTCAAACTATCCGTATCTTCAATCGCTTCATACACATGTTTTTGCAATACGCTGCGACTACTATCAGCATAGGCTGAAATCATTGCCTTGTGCGCCAATATATTTAGAATTCGTGGCACCCCATGACTGGCCAGGTAAAGTCGACGCATTGCCAACGGATGAAAAATTCTCGAGCCCCGATGTCCCGCCACGTTGAGGCGATGCGTAATATAATCTTCGGATTCTGCTTTATTCAATGTCGCCAACACACCACTAAAACTAATTCGCTGTCTCAATTGACGCACACTACTATGCTCAAGCTTACGATCCAGCTCAGGCTGCGCGAACAATACCAACTGCAACAATTTTCGTTTTGGCGTTTCTAGATTGCTCAATAATCGCAACACTTCCATTGTGATCAAGGGCATGGCGTGCGCCTCATCCAAGCACACCACCACGGTCTTTTTTGTTTCTGCATAGGTGTTAATTAGAAAATGAGTAAGCTGTTTTAGTAACTCATATTGATTGCTATTATGTTGATATTGAATCCCGAGTTCATCGGCAATCGCATAAAGCAGCGTCATTGGTTCCATGTAAGGATTGGGAATATAAGCCGTAACATAATACGGTTCAAGCATATTCAAAAACGTACGACATAACAAAGTTTTGCCTACACCCACCTCGCCCGTAATTTTAATAAATCCCTCACCACTGCGCACCGCGAATAGTAGTTTATTCAATGCATCTTGCGCCGATGCATGTTGAAAAAAATACTCAGGATCTGGCGTCAGGGAAAACGGCAAGGCATTTAAATGAAAAAATCCGGCATATAATAACGATTCATCAACAACTTCCTGAGAAAAACTCACATCATGACGCGTGGCATTGCCAATAGCTAAAGCGGATTGTGTCATTGTCTCACCAAACTATTAATCGTATCGAAGTGACGCTGACTTTCACCAGCCATTTGTGGCCATGGATCACCATTAACCGCCACCACCGTTGGTTTTAGCAAAATCACTAATTCTTTTTTAATTCGGCTCATGCGCTTGTGTTTAAATAAATAACCTAAATACGGAATCTGTCCCAACAAAGGAATCGATGCACTCTCATCACTCACGGCTTCTTTCATTAAACCACCAATAACAACGACTTGACCTGTTTGTGCTCGCACCACATTATCAGACTCCTGAACCACACTAAACGCTAAAGGAATTGAAAAACTTTGGTCACCAATAACAAAACTCTTTTCTTTCTGTGAAACTTCGCTAATGGTTGGATGCATATGCAATATAATATTATTCATTGCATCAATTTGCGGTGTCACATCTAATGCGATACCAGAGAAAAACGGCGTCAAATCAATGCTAGGCGTTTGTGTAGTGGTCGCACCCGAAGTGCTAGTCGAGCTAGACACGCCCGTGACAAAATATTCATCACCGCCCACCTTGATCACTGCTTTTTGATTATTTAAGGTGGATACTCTAGGGCTAGACAGCACTTGCACTTTTCCTTGAGTTTCCAACACTTCGGCAAAACTTGAAAATTCATTTATTTTTAAAGCGACACTAAAGATTCCACCAAATGCTGTGGCTGTTGAATTGCTAATCTGACTAGTGGCAAGATTTGCAGTATTACCTGCGATTCCACTGACTCCACCATTGGCAGGCAAAGATCCTCCAGCAACTTGACTAGTGCGCAAACTAAAACCATTCGCTGATAATAAATTACTCCAGTTAATACCCGCTTGAAAACTATCATTCAATTCCACTTCTAGAATCTTCGCCTCCAACACTACTTGACGGTTTAAGGTGTTTTGCGTCATTCCCAAAAACTCATCTATCAAACGCAATTCGGTCGGCAATGCCCGCACTACCACCAGACTTGCTTGCGGATTGGTTATCACCGCACGCCCACCTTCTTTGCCGACTAATGCGATTAAATTCTCCTGTAATTGTTTCCAGAAGTTACTTTCCGATTCGGTTTGTAATTGAATGCCATTGGGTGCACTGCCATTTTCATTGTTCACTAATCCACTGGAAGTAACGCGCAAGTCTGACTGCCCTTTTCGCTGCAAACTTAAGTAATTCACCGGATAAACCCGCGTTTGCAAACCACTACCCAGCACATAATAGCGTTGTCCTCTGATTTCATATTCGTAACCATAAACATCTCGTAAGGTGCGCATCGCTTCATCCAACGTGGTGTTTTTTAGTTGCAGGCTGACTTGGCCACTTACATCGGGATGCAATACTAAACTACTGCCGGCACCTTCAAATAAGTTCAAATACACTTGACGCACATCGGCATCAACCGCATTAAAGTCAAAGCGTTTGGGCAAAACAGCTTGAGATTGTTGCGCTTGCCTATGCAAACGAATCGGCGGCAATAACGCACGTTGCACTTGAGGCGGCACGGCTAACTCCGCCTGTTTTTGCTGTTCACCGGCTTCAGCGATAGTGCTTGATATGGTTTGTTGTAAATCCTTTTCGCCTTTGGCCACAGGCATTAATTCACATGCAGACAGAGTCATGCAACAACATGTAATAAGCAATAGACGCTTTATGACCACGTTAGTTGTTTTCCTTTATTGGGCGTAACATATTTCCACTATTCAGACGTATAATTCCTTTTTGTCCACGCCGCCGATATTCAACTTCATTCGCTCGAATACGAATTATTTTCATACCGTCCACATCCTCTCCTTCACGCACAGCTTGACCATTAATGACAGCTACACGCTCGTTTACCGAGATGCGTGTCATGGTTAAAACGCCCGTTTTTTTTGACGCATTAGATTTTTCTACTTCTGGAGACTGCGCCGGTTTGGCTATCGATACAAATGGACGGGTTGGATCAGGCAAATTCAATCGTGGCTGCGCAGCAAGATTGGCTGCCGCCAGGAGCAAAAACCCACTGTTTACTAAAAATAGCCGTACCATTTTAGTGTAATGCAAGCCTTATGCCGCCAAAATCTAGGGCTATAATCTATTCGCACAACGACTTACTTACTAATTCGCATCCAATCAGCTTGCGTGCTCAAGGTGTAAAGCTCTAGTGTGACTTGATTGACGGGGTATTTTTCATTGGACAAACTAAAGGATTGCCAAAAAACTTGCGTAGGAAATTGTTCCAGTTGATGCAAATAACGGTACAGACTTCTATATGAGCCTTGCAAGATCACACGCATGCTATGACGATATAAACCATCTTCGTTTGAATTTGGGTTTGCCTGTTTCGGCACTTGTTCATTCATTTGAGCGGGAGATGCTTGACTCAGCACCACGGGCGGAAGATTTTCCATAGAGACAATACTCACACCCGGCACTTGACTCAGTAATTGTTTAAGCAGATCAAATACAGCTTCTGCACCAACCAAGCGTTGTGTTTTATCCAATATGGACTGCTCTATGCTTTTTATTTCTTCACTAGTTCGTCTTATCGCTTTTTCCTTTGGATCAATCAAAGCATCACTATCACCTTTTTTTAATTTGTTTAATTGCACATGTTTGGTTTTTAGTTCTTGTTCTAGTTTTTTGATCACTCCCTGCAATTGATTAAGCTCATCCCTCTGGGGCGTATAAACCAGCATATCAAGCATTGCATAAAATAAAACTAACAGACCTAAAAAATACAATATTCGTTTGCGAGGTGGCACTTGCTCAAATTTTTCCATCCACGGATGTAAAGAACTGTTAGTTTCTACTTGCATAACTCACTCTTTTTGCGCAAAAATTTCAAGGCGACCAGTGGTATTCGAGCTGACCAATTCAAAACTGTAAATCACTGGAACTTCAGCTTCTTTACCCAGCACTACACTATCTATTTTGAATTGATTAAACTGTGTTTGTTCAAATAATTGAGTTTTCGCTAGTGATTGCATAAAACGAGTAATCAACCCTGGAGAACTCGCTTGCCCAGCAAGCCAAACAGCACCATTTTCCGCCCGAATTTCTATTTGATTCAACCATAAACCGCGTGGCGCCCGCTGCCCAAACACCAATAAATAAGGCGCAAAACCACTAAAACTTGCTTCGTATTCATCACCAAACTCTGTCAACATTTTTTGTTTGGCATTGCGTATATTATTCAATTCTACTAGTTCTTTTTCCAGTTTTACGTGATCAATTTTTTCCGCTTGTACGTTGCTAATTTTTTTAATCTCAGCATCAACTGTTTTCACACTTTCCGTCAGCGATTGTTCTTTAGCACTAGCCACCACAATCTGCTCTGCCTGCCAGTTATAATAGAAAACAAATACTGAGAGCAATATTGCTCCGTAGTAGGCAAACATTCGTAAGGATAGCCAATCGGTTTTCGGCAAGAATTCCTGTCGAAAGAAATTGATCTGCTGCTTCATGATCCATCCACCCATAACCGCAACCCTGCACCAATGGCCATAATGCTCAAAGCTTGCTGCGGCAGCGACATAGGCTCAGTTTTCCAACTCAAGCGGTCACTCAAATCGAGTATTGCCACATCAATGAACAGATTGCTTTTTACATAGTCAACAAATCCTGGTATTTGCACCTGCAAGGGTAAAATATATAATGCTTTCACCGGCGCCTGATGTAAATTCGCGCTGTAAAAATCCAACGAACGCTGGATTTCAATGACTATGCGCTCATAGTGTTGCATCATATTTTCTTTGTCGGAAAGCTTGTCTAAACCAATATCAAAACGCCGAGTCATATACAGCATACCAAGCTTGCTAATGGTCAATAGGCAAGAATGCATAGAAAATGAAATTAAGGCCACACCGTGGTGCTCTTGCTCACACAATGTTGCCAAGTTGCGTTGCGCTAATTCGGGAACATCAATAAAAGCCAACTTCAGTTTGCTGGTACTAAAAATTTCCACCAGACTTTGCACGTCAATTTTTTTTGCGGCCAACACGTAAATCGCTTGATCCTGATCTTTACTAGACACATCTTCAGGGAAGGGAATCGAATCTACCACGACCGACTCGGGCTCCCAATCGAATAAATCATTTACCTGCCACTGCAAAGCTTCATTTAAATTTTCAAGAGGAACGGGGGGTGCTTCGGTTTGTTTAATTTGATAACTATCTTGCGCTAATAATGTGCTTAAACATGCATTTTTAAGCGAATGATCTTTGGCCAATTGCCCTAGTAGATCTTGCAAAACACCGCTCACCGGATCTAAGGTACGGTAGTCCCAAAATTCGACACTGGGGAGTGCTTCTTCAAGCGAGATTTTAATACAAGATATAGCTTCGTCATGCAATACCACAGAAACGAGTACAGTGTTTTTTACCGTATTTTTTTTCAATAAACCCATAATACCCAAGCGTTGCTTGCCAGCTAAAAATCAAGTCATGGCAATAATGCAAGTTTTGGGCTGTTAGCGCTTAAAGCTCTTCCCAACCAAAAATAGTGGTACTACCTGCCCCTAGGGGCACAGCGATGCGGACATTATCGAAATAAATAAATGTATCGTTGCCACTCACTACATTTCCTCTCCACGTGCGAATTCTGGGCATTAAATCGAAACCCAGGCGTACTTCATCGTATTGCATATTCGGTGGTAAAGACACCAGGCCCTCCCATCGCTGCCAATTACCGCTTGAGCCGCCACCTCCACCCCAGGTAGGCGCAGAATTGTCGGTCCATACACGAATCACTTGGCCTTGAATGGAATCATAAAAATCCACATACATATTAAAATTGGCGCCTGATCCATTGCGCCCCGCTTTCATGAATCCCAGGGAAAATGTCATGTCTAAACCGTTAGCGCCCGTATCGATGGGTGGATTTACGCGGCGTCTATGATAACCAACATAGCCTTGGTCATTGGGATAAACGGCTGTTGCTTGTAAAGAACCGGAGGGCTCCAATGTAAACATACACACGGAGATGGGACAGTTCTCGCTATCCCAATCACTATTACCGCCGTTGTTTGCAGGTTGGATTACCGCTGGTATCCAATAGGTATCAAATTCATCCTGTGTAGGAAAAGGTTCAAATATGCCACGCTCACCAGTTGTTATGGCGATGTCGACCAAAATGCTTCGTTTTATATCACCCACCCAGGCTTCAGCCGTAACATAACAATGGGGTGCAATATTTTCCACCGCATCAATAATCGCGAAACGCATATTATCCACTTGGTAATATCCCGACACCGGGTCACGTGCCAAAGCCGAGCAAACCGTTCCACTACGAAAACGCTGCGTTGCGATTTCCACTGCGGCTTCGGCTGCAAATAATGCCTGAATATTTTTATCTAACGCATTACTATCACCGACCTGACTGCCGGAAGTTTCTAATAAGGACATCACGGCGGCCGACATCACCACCAGTAAGACTAAAACAATTACAATACTCACACCTTTTTGTTGTTTCATCATTGACGTGCTCGCATAGCTACTCGGGTGCGTTGGGTATATGCCACTTGATTTCGTTTCAAATTAATTTCAATTTGCACAAACGATATTTCATTTGCATTAAGCGCTGGTGTTAAACCGTCCATTTGAAAATAACTAAAACTAGCGGCTTGCACTGAGTCCACCAGGGTCGGTATAACTCCGGGTACGCTACTATAGGTAAGCGACATTAATGGTGGGTTGATAATTATGTCTACCGCAACACCATCACCTTTTGTGAACTGCAATCTATTTGCGCTCATAGTTGTAATATCATAGCCGCCGGTAATTGCTTGCATACTCATGACTTCGCGAGTAACTCGTTCCATAGCATAACGAAGGTTGGCTAACAACTGCACTGCTTGTGAATTAGATTCATAGGCGCGGAAACCACCGGTTAACAGACTTCCACTAACGCCTGCAAGCAAACCCACTATGGTGATCGTGATAACCATTTCCATGAGCGTGAATCCAGACTGACGTTTCTGTTGCATGATTCAATATTCCACAAAAAATGCACCGAGACTGACTGCCGTCGAATTATTCTTTTTTACGGTCACATCAACTTTCTTGCAACTAATGCCAACCGGGCATACCGGATAAACAGAATTGTCGGTTGTTGTGACAGTGACCGTACGAACAAAACCTGGAATCGCGGGCAAAACATCGCATATCGTATTATCAATCGAAACATAATTACTGGCATAGCGTCGCTGCACAATTGTATGCTCAATACATTCACGTGCCAGCTGCGCACCTGATTGCAAAGTTTCATTGACGGTGACAGTTTGCGCGGTTTGCACGAAATAAGGAAACAAGGTAAGAATTCCTGTGGATAGCAGCACAATAACTATCATTAATTCAATCAGGTTCACTCCATGTTGTTGCACGTTAAATAGCGTTCGCATTTTAATTTACAGCCTCAACAAACTGACAAAACCAGTGACAGGCGCGACTTCCACTTGCCAAACCGTAGAACCACCACGTAAGGTATAAGCTTCTGTCAAAGCAATTAAATTTTCAGTAACTGGATCAATCGGTCGACCCCAACCGTCAAAAGCCAGCTCTGCGCCTGACAATTTCACATTATTGCTAAAACTCACTTGAAACGGTTTGCGCGTGGTTGGGTCCAATAAAGGTGTTTGCGCGCAAATCGGAGTCGCATCTATATTCAAGCAAGTAGCACTATAACTATTCGCTAGTGGAACCAATTTAATTTTTTTGTTATTAAGCATGGCCAGCGCTTGTATGTGACGCACATCAATTAGAAACCGCTGGGCTTGAAACGGCGAAGATTTTTCAGAGGGACTAAATACCCGCACACCCACGGACGCAAATAATACACTCGAAATAATTACCACCATAACAACTTCAATCAATGTAAAACCAGATTGTGTTGGTAGTCGAGCTTTTTCAAAAATGTGACTTTTTACCCTCATCTATAAATTCCACCTAATAAAAAAGGCGGGGCACTTTCGTACTCCCGCCCAGATTATTCAGACTAATCTAAACTTATTGCAAATCAGCGATATCACAAACAACATCAGTAGCTGCCGCAGTAGCAACGGTACAATTTCCCGCACCGTCGTCTTTATAAGTTAACGCTGTGTACCAAGTGGTACCACCATCAGTAGACACTTGAACACCGGTTGCCGCCGCTTGTTTGTCAGTACCATCAGTACCACGCAAGGCATCAGCAATATCTTGCACACTGGGTGAACCTTGTTTATCAGCGAGCACTAGGGCGAAGGCAGAACCTACACCAGCTTTTGCGGCATTAAATGACGCGGTTTGCGCATCATCTTTTATGTTCACGAATTTAGGCACAGCGGTAGCTGCTAACACGCCTAATACAATAATTACCAAAACCAACTCGATTAGGGTAAAACCAGACTGCTGTTTTTTCATCAAAATAATCCTCACAAAAGTGACTGCTTTCACCCAAGGACGGTTGTCTCCGTGGCGCTAATCTCATTCCATTGATAACCATATTGAATGACTTTTTTATCGGCCTTTGTGATTGATTACCTGAAAAAATACTGCAGACTGCATAAGAAATGTGAAGTAGTTATCAGTGTTTTTGTGATCCAGGTCTTAGCAATTGGCAAACACCAAACAAATTGAGTTTCAGACTAAATCTTAATAACTAAGCTCGCATAGCATCCATCATGCCCCACATAGGTAAAAACACACCTAGCATCACAAGCATCACCAACCCACCAATAATCGCAATCATTATTGGCTCAATTGAAGCGCTGAGACCTTTGAGTTTGTAGGCCACATCACCTTCAAAATAATCAGCAATTTCATCTAGCAGCTCCTCCATTTGCCCGGTTTCTTCACCCACGGCGAGCATTTGGTTAACCATGTTTGGGAAAATACCTAAACGTTTTGCATTTACAGCAATTCCTTCACCACGCTCCACTCCCTGGCGTAAAGCGTCAAATTTACTTTTTAAATAGACATTATCCAAGGCGTTAGCTAACAGCGGAATACTTTGCACCACTGGTAAACCGGAACGAGAGGTAATAGAAAATCCTCGCGCAAATCGCGCCATGGCCGAGCCGTAAACGATTGGGCCCATAATAGGAATTCGAATTTTCCAGTGGTGCCAAAAGAATTTCCCTTGAGGAGAGGCAACAAATGATTTCCATGCAAATACACCACTAATCACAAATCCAATCACCACGTACCAATATGTCACCATAAAATCCGAAAAACTAATCAGTATTTGCGTCACAAACGGTAAGTCGGAACCCATTTGCGTGAACATGCTTTTAAATGCAGGAATAACAAAAATATTCAAAATCACAATTGCCGCAACTACTGCAAACATCACCATCATGGGATAGCGCGTTGCCGCTTTCACTTGATCGCGTGTTTCTTTTTCCTGATTTAAGTAATTCGACATTTGCAATAATACTTGAGGTAAATTGCCTGTGGATTCGCCCACACTCACCATATTGACATATAAATTTGAAAAATATTTTGGGTGTTTAGCCAGCGCAACCGTAAAATCATCGCCTGCTTCTAGTGATTCACATAACTGAGCAATTACTGCTTTGAACGTAGGATTCGATGCGGCTTCATTCAAACCATTCAAGGCTTGAGCAATCGGTACGCCAGCTTTTAATAAGGTATAAAGCTGGCGCGAGAAAAATGTAATATCTAAATGTGATACTTTTTTCTTGCCGAATTCCATTTTCAACAGCTCTGGTTTTAGCAGTGTTGTTTTTATAGGTTTGATCTCGATCGGAATAATTTGATTCTTACGTAATTGTTGCACCACTGCATTAACAGAGTTCGCCTGGATCTCACCACTAACCACACCCCGACCAGACTTGCGGCCTTTATAAGCGAACATAGCCATTATTCATCACCACTATAACTGGCGCGAAACACTTCTTCTAAGCTGGTTACACCCC
>Ga0224506_10000455_pt1 | contig 35080 bp, 32 predicted proteins | sample SF_Jan12_sed_USG_2_FD_169108 | JGI IMG/M metagenome (GOLD analysis project Ga0224506, IMG submission 169108) | Sediment microbial communities from San Francisco Bay, California, United States - SF_Jan12_sed_USGS_8_1 | ecosystem: Environmental > Aquatic > Marine > Sediment | place: USA... | reverse complement strand
TATCGATACCAATTCCTCCACTATAAATCCATTGGTCAGAAAGAAGATTGTTCTGAACATAATTTGGATAGTTTTCCGCATACCCAAAGTCAAAAAATGTTTTAAAGTATACAGCGTAAGGCACTTTTTTAAACTGGTTGGGTACAAATCCAAATAGATTAAATTTTCCGTCAATTAAAGTTTTTTTAAATGTTGTTTTATTTAAAAAATAGTTAACTCCTTCAATAATATAAGTTTCGTAGCCGCGTACAAGTTTTGAGCCATATCCAAGTCCATGGAAATCGGAATATGGTTGATTACTAGGTGTGCTGAAGTATACATTGCTAAAATTAGACAAATAGAATTTCTTCCCTAAGTCGATGTGCTTAGCAAAAGAAGCATCAAAAGTGAATAGATTTAAATCTTTGAAAATACCAAAACCCTTTTGTTTAATGAGAATTTCTGTTTTATACCCTTTTAATGGGTAAGCAACAAAATCTCTTTTGTCTTGCCTAAATCTATAGCTTAATGAAAAATATTTTTGCTCTTGGCTATTATTATTAAAATATAGTGGGTTTAAAAGGTTGATTGAGTCATTAATTTTCGAATTCACATATCCTGCTCGGATTTCATGAAAGATATAAAATTGACCTCTGTGTGTATATTTTATGTCGGAACTGAATTGTTGATAAAGTATTTTTTCTGAGCTATGAACGAGAGGAATATGATCTTCTGTTTTATAAGCTTGGTTAATATGTTCCTTATAATTGACTTGTATTTGTACTCCATGCTTTTGAGTCCTATCAATATAAGGAATACTATATAAGACACCTAGCCTTCTTGTAATACCAAATTGAGCAATAAGTTTAAGTCTTTCATTTCTTCCACGCATGTTATAATGATTTAATCGTAGTCCATATTTAACACGATTAAAATCATGGTCACGATTTACCCACCAATCGTTAAAGTTCCTATCAATAAGCTCGAATATAGGTACAGGAAAAAAATACCAACGTTCTTCTACACGAACTACAATATCTACTTTATCAGGACTAAGTTCTAGAATAGTTAATGCAACGGTATTAAATAATCTAGTATTAAGTATTTTGCTTTCATCTTTCGTTAGTTGTAGTTGCAAATCAGGCAAATAGATAATTTGTCCTTTTTCTATACTCATCTCTCTTAAAATAATTTTTTCATGAGTTCTACGATTTCCGATAATGAAAATATTATCAATTTCAACGTAGCGATTTATAGTAGAGTCAACAGGGGTGGTAATAGAATCTATAGGAAGTTCTAAAGAGTCTGTAGGGATACCAGAGTTAAATATAGAGGAGAATATGGTAAGCAAAATTGCTAGCATTTCACAATACCATTAAGTTTCATGCATATATTCATAATAATAAAAAGTCATCATCATATTTCAATATCATGACATGAATGAGATTGCTATCATTGGGTATGTTCGAGTGTTGCTTTAGAGCTAAAAGAACGAACTAGTATAATAACACCTGCAATTATCAATGGAATACTTAGCCATTGCCCCATGTTTAATGGTAGGTTATCTTCAAAAGCAACCTGATTTTCTTTCAAAAATTCGTACAGAAATCGAAGGCCAAATAAAACAGAAAGAAATATACCAAATACCCTACCAGGTACTGTATTTTCTCTTTTTTGATTCCAAACCAAAAATAAAATTATAAATAAAATAAAAGAAGAAATGGATTCATAGAGTTGTGCTGGATGTCTGGATATACCTAATACATTTACATGTGCAGTAAATAGCCCTCTTTTTTGCTCTAATGAATATACCATTGGCTTATTAGAATCCTGATAAATATTATCCGAGATGTAAGAGTAGGTTGTGATCATTTTTTTAAAATGTCCGTCAATGTACCCTCTTATCTTAGCTTCATCGTAACCATTTTTGAAGGTGAGATGCATTTGTATAGGACGAAATCCCTGTTCACTTACCTCACCATCCTCCTTTGAATAGGAGATTTTTTCTATAGGAGACCCAGTTCCTGTAAAACTTTCTGAAACATTTCTAGCGAAAACTATACCATGGTTCATATCTGTGGGAATACCAACAATTTCTGAATTCATTAAATTTCCGAACCGGATAAAACAAGCAGTAATAGCTACAACAATTGCTACTCTGTCTAGCACTTGAAGGTAATTTTGACCTTTACGTTTAATTTTTGTGGCTTTAAACTTCCATTTTTTGAATGTGATGTCATAACGTGAATAAAGCCAAAGAGCTATTAATATGCCAATTCCACCGCCATGGCTTGCCAGCCCTCGTAGTCCTACAATCTTAAATTCTGGATAAAATTGAATAGGTGAAAACACTTCTAAAGGTCTTTCTAATAGCATATGAGGCTCATAGAAAAATACATGACCAAGTCTAGCACCAATTATTGTGGCTATAATCATGAATATTGTTAATGTATCAACATCTTTTTCATCTTTTCCTTCTTTGCGATAGACGTAATATAATATTTGCTGACTGACAATAAACCCCATGGCAAACAATAATCCATACCATCTCACGACCAAGAATGAAACAATTTGTGGGTCAACATTCCAAATAATAAAGCTCATATCTATTTCTAAAAATTATAAGGTTCAAATATGCCGGAATCAATCGGAAAAAGAAACAAACGGTAGCTGTTTTATTATTTTTTCGATTCCTAAATGGTTAGTAACTCTTTCAATTCCTCTTCAAAATTTCCTGATAGAATAGGAAACCTACACCATGATTTAGGGTCTACACTAAAATCATCTAAATGAAAAGCGGGAGCAGTGCGTTCTCTTTTCCATTGGTTTCTAGACCAAAGGCGATAGAATTTTTGAATGTATTGCACAAGTTGCTGTGAAGAAGTTAAGTTTTTATCTTTTAGTTTATTAAAAACTTCAATTGGACTTTGATGATTACCAATCGCCAATTTTTCAATTTCTACCATTATGGTGTATGGCATTAAATCATCTTCATCCGTTTGAGTGTGTTCTGAAGGTCGCAATTCTGCTGTAGGAGCTTGTTGGTTAACTAAGTTTAGACCAGTGTACCCTAACTTTTGCTCAGCCCAAACTAACCATTCACGTATAAATGGTTTATCTACACCAGCAATGGGTGCTATACTTCCACTTGTATCACCATCCATAGTGGCATATCCTACATCACCTTCACTGCGGTTAGAAGTGGTGATTAAAAGTTTATTTTCAATATTTGTCAACATCCAAATAATAGGAGAACGGGAACGTGCCTGAATATTTTGGAGAGATAAATCATCTTTTTCCCAGCTTAATTTTCTTCCCAGAGCATTTTCAATCTTTTCTGTGTAGATACTTACAGCCTCGTCTATTGTCCAATGATGAAATGTTGCACCTAGTGATTCTGATAGTTTTTTAGCTGCATTAAAAGTAGTAGATGACGAATTTATTGTTCCTTGATAGGCACAGGTAAGAAGTTGTGCAGTTATTTTTTTTTCAGTTGCCTCTATGGAAAGATCATCTGTTATTTCAATGTCCGTTCTTCCTATAGCTTTTAAAAATCTATTGGCACCAAGCGTATTAATTCCTGTTTTGATCATGTGCGCTACTAAAATGGTACAAGTAGCTGAATCTGCACCACCACTTAATGAAATCACGAAGCCTTTACTTTTGCTTTTCCGAAGATAATCGTAAAGTCCTAGTGATGCTGCTTTTGCAAATTCTTCGTTTTTAGATAGTCCAGATATTTGGGATTGATTACTATTATCATCTTCAAAATCAACAGTTGTTGCTACTAATGAGTAGCTGTTGAATGATAATAATTCATTAGTAGCAAGAAGTTCACCTTCTTTAGCAATCAAAATTTGGCCATCGTATATCATTTTCCCAGCTTCGTTGCCAAGAAGGTTAACAAACAGATAAGTACAATTAAATTTTTTTGAAGACTCAGTAAAAAGAATTTTTCTATTTTCAGGCTTCCCAAACGAAAAATGGCTAGCACTCAGGTTTAATATCAATTCAACGTCTCTTTCAATTAGATTGCAAGCAGGACGATCATTTACCCAAGCATCCTCACATATTTCAAATCCCGTTTTCACGCCATTTATGTTGTAAATAACATCTCCTATATCATAATTATTACCTGAATATTCGAATGATTGTATTGCGTCTTGTGGCCATGGGGTAAACCAACGGTATTCATAATGAACACCATCAGAAGGTAAATTTTGTTTTGCGGTAAACCCCAATAATTTTTTATTTTGAATAACAGCAACACAATTATATACCTTATTGTTTAATCTAATGGGTAACCCTACACATACAGTAATGTTATGGCATAGTGGTATTATTTCATCAAGTATTTGAAGAGCTTTTTTTGGTATCCAATCACTCAAAAATAAATCTTCGCATCCATATCCTGTAATGGTAAGTTCATTAAAACACAACAATTCAATATTTTGTTGCTGTGCTTCTAGGATAGCACTAGAAATGTTATTCAGGTTATTATCCCAATCAATAGGGGTTTGATTGAGTGCTGCTCCAGCAATTTTTAATGTCCTGCCCATTATAATAATGTCAATTTTTCACATGCTTTGGAAGCAGCAGCTTGTTCAGCTCTTTTTTTACTAGAGCCATGACCTTCTCCTACTACTTCGTCTTCAACGATTACATGTGCAGTAAATTCTTTGAAATTCCCTTTCGTTATTATTTTGTCAATTACAAAGTTTAGTGATTTACTTTCTTTTTGTGCCCATTCAATTACTATACTTTTAAAATTAGAGTCTGTATCAATTAATTCTTCCAAATCGAAATGTGGAATAAGTAATTTTTTAATTATAAATTTTTTGCAAAATTGATAGCCTCTATCAATATATACGGCTCCTATTACTGCTTCAAGGGTGTTTCCATAAATTGACTTATGTGATCTGGAGTAACGATTATTTTCGATAGAGATAATCGCATTAATGCCAATTTTTTTTGCCAATAGATTTAATGATTCTCTATTTACAATTTTAGAACGGGTTTCGGTAAGTACTCCTTCATCTTTAAAAGGAAATTTTTTAAAAAGATATTCTGCTACAACAGATCCTAAAATGGCATCCCCCAAAAACTCTAATCGTTCATTAGAATCTTTTATACCACCCGAATTAGTTTTAGCTACAGAACGATGACTAGTGGCTAAAACATAAAGTTCGATGTTAAGTGGTTTTACACCTACCATCGACTTTATGGATGCGATAAGTTTTTTTTCTTGTTCCGAAAATATTCTGAAAAAATTAATGAAGTGCCTTAATAATGCACGAATCACTACTCTTCAAGTTTTCTGAAAATTATTGAAGTATTGTGTCCTCCAAACCCAAATGTATTACTTAATGCCACGTTTACATTGCGTTTTTGTGCTTTGTTAAAAGTGAAGTTAAGTTTTGGATCTAGTGTGTCATCATCAGTAAAATGATTAATGGTTGGGGGCACAACTCCATTATTAATAGCCATAATACATGCAGCAGCTTCAATAGCTCCAGCGGCTCCTAATAAATGACCAGTCATTGATTTTGTTGAACTAATATTAAGTTTATAGGCATGTTCGCCAAAAACTTTCATAATAGCTTTTGCTTCTCCAGCATCGCCTAATGGGGTAGAAGTACCATGAACATTGATGTAATCAACTTCTTCTGGTTTAATATTGGCATCACGCATGGCATTTTTCATAACGTTATAAGCACCAAGACCTTCTGGATGTGGTGCTGTAATATGATGCGCATCTGCTGACATACCTCCACCAATGAGTTCAGCATAAATTTTTGCTCCTCTAGCTTTGGCATGTTCATATTCTTCTAAGATTATAGCTGCAGAGCCTTCGCCCAGTACAAACCCATCTCTTTCTTTATCGAATGGTCTCGATGCAGTTTCAGGAGAATCATTTCTTTCAGAAAGAGCTTTCATGGCGTTAAATCCTCCAAGTCCAGCTTCATTCACAGATGCTTCGGAACCACCAGTTATGGCAATGTCCATATGTCCCAATCTAATGTAATTCAGACTATCAATAATAGCATTTGTAGCTGAAGCGCATGCGGACACAGTTACAAAATTAGGGCCCCTGAAACCATATTTAATAGAAATATGCCCCGCACTTATATCCGAAATCATTTTAGGGATGAAAAAAGGATTAAAACGAGGATTACGATCATTCTTAAAAAAGCCCTCTACCTCATCTTGAAAAGTATTGATGCCTCCTATTCCAGACCCCCAAATAACTCCAGCTCTATCTAAATCTATTTTTTCTAAATCTAACCCAGAATTTTTTATAGCCTCATCGGTTGTAACCATGGCATATTGGGTGAAAGGATCCATTTTACGAGCCTCCTTTCGATCTAAATATTCAGTAGCATCAAAATTTTTAATTTCGCAGGCAAATTTTGTCCTGAATTTCTCAGGATCAAATCGAGTAATACGGTCAGCTCCACTAACGCCATTAGCAAGTCCTTGCCAATATTCATCGGCAGTATTTCCTATGGGCGTTAATGCGCCAATTCCCGTGACTACAACTCTTCTTAAAGACATAAAAAGAAGTATGTGAAAAAATTAATTTATTTTACGTTTTCTTCTAGGTAAGATATAGCCTGACCTACTGTTCCAATGTTTTCAGCTTGATCATCAGGAATAGAAATATTGAATTCCTTTTCGAATTCCATGATTAATTCAACTGTATCCAAAGAGTCAGCTCCAAGATCGTTCGTAAAGCTTGCTTCAGGAGTAACTTCAGATTCTTCAACTCCCAACTTGTCAATGATGATACTCTTTACTTTTTGTGCAATTTCAGACATTTTTTTACTTTTTAGTAGTTAAAATTCTCTGCAAAGAAATACATTTAAACTAATAATGTCAAACAATTTTTTTAAAGTTATTTTATCTGCTAAAAAGCACTATCCATCTAAGTAATTATTATTTTTGTATTTGAATTGTAAATTGGCGTGTAAAGCACACAATGAAAGAAATTAAACTTAAGACAAATGTAAGTTATGATTTCGATCTTTTTGGAATCACTTCTTCACATAAAGACTACAAGCTTGCGTGGCATATAAATAAGTCATTAAATGTAAGTTTAAATAAAGTAGAAGATTTTGTAGTAGACTTTAAAGAAGTAAAAAAATTGGTAGTAAGCTGTTTTGAATATAAAGAACAGGGAGTTATTATGAAGCTTTTAAGTAATAAAGCATATAAAGAAGATGGGCAACAACAAGATTTTTTAATACCAGAGCATAAACATTTTGATTTTTTTCTTCTTAGAGAGGGGCAAGATATTGAAGTGACGAATCTAACAAACAAACTGAAACAAATTAAAGGATTAGAATTTATCACTAAAATGGACATCATGAAATTGAGGTCGAGGGAAAACTTAATATTTTAAATTATGGATGAACAAATTGTTTTTAATAAAACCAAAGTAATTGCTACCGTAGGGCCTGCTTCAAACTCAAAAGAAATGCTCACCAAGTTAATCAAAGCAGGAGCGGATGTATTTCGATTAAATTTTTCGCATGGGACACACGAAGATCACAAGAAAGTAATTAATTTAATCAAGGAGATTAATGAGGAGTTGAACACTAACATTACCATGCTTCAGGATTTACAAGGGCCTAAAATTAGGTTGGGAGAGATGAAGGATGGAGTAAAAATAGTAGAAGGAGATGAATTTATTATTACTACTGAAAATATTATTGGTGACCAAAAATTGGCTAGTACAACATATACTTCTTTACCAAAAGATGTAAAATCAGGTGATAAGATATTAATAGATGATGGAAAAATAGAAATAAGAGTATCAAAGGTAGAGGGTGACAAGGTATTTACTAAAGTAGTATATGGAGGTCCAGTTAAGTCTAGAAAAGGGATAAACTTACCTCAGTCTAATGTGTCGGCTCCATCACTTACAGATAAAGATAAAAAGGATTTAGAATTTGGTCTTGATAACGATATTGAATGGGTAGCTCTTTCATTTGTTCGTAAAGCAGAAGATATTAAGTATTTACGAGAGTTAATACAGAAACGAGGTAAGTCAACTAAAATAATTGCTAAAATAGAAAAACCTGAAGCTTTAAAAAATGAAGATGAAATCATTGAAGCTTCTGATGCTATTATGGTAGCTAGAGGTGATTTAGGTGTTGAAATTGTGATGGAAGAAGTACCTATGGTGCAGAAAGAGTTAGTTCGTAAATGCAATGATGCTGCAAAGCCAGTTATTATTGCTACTCAAATGATGGAGAGCATGATTGAAAATGCTAGACCTACACGTGCGGAAACTAATGATGTAGCTAATGCTGTGTTAGATGGTGCTGATGCTGTAATGCTTTCAGCCGAAACTGCCGCAGGTAAGTATCCAGTTGAGGTAGTAAAAAGTATGGTTCGTACTATTAGTAATACAGAAAAACATGAACGCATCTATTTTAATCATGATTTACCTAATCCCGATTCCGAACATTATTATAACGATACATTAATTCTTTCGGCTTGTCGTTTAGCAAAAGCTACTGAAGCAAAAGCGATTACAGGAATGACATTTTCAGGCTATACGGCTTTTCAATTATCTAGTAATAGACCAAAAGCAGGTATTTTTATTTTTACACATAATCGACCATTATTAAAAACAATTAATTTGATATGGGGTGTGCGAGGTTTTTATTACGATAAGGAGGTTTCAACAGATGATACACTTTCAGATATAGAAAGGATATTGGTTGAAGCAGGGCATATATCTAAAGGTGATGTTCTTATTAATACGGCAAGCATGCCATTAAGAGCTAAAGGTAGAGCTAACACAGTTAAGATGAGTGTTGTTGAGTAGTTGGAGGTTTTTCGGGAGTAACTAATATTACTTCTTCTTTATCTACAACAACTGCCCCTGATGGTAACCCTTTGGGTTTCCGAACAAATTTCTTAGGGGTCACTATTACAGGACATAAAGATTCAGTTTTCCGCTTTGAATAAAAAGCCGCCCATTTGGCGGCTTTTTCTATTACATGCTTAGGAACGTTTTTACCTGATTGATGCTTAATGATCACATGAGACCCACTTACATCTTTGGCGTGTAGCCATAAGTCTTCTTTCCACGCTAATTTTTGTGTTAAAACATCATTGTTTTTTGCATTTTTCCCTATCCATATAGAAAAACCATCGAAACTTAGGTTATGATAAGGAAGCATTTCTTTATGGTTTTTTGAGCTTGATGATTGAAAGGATTTTTCTTTCAATAATTTACGAAGGTCTGATATGTTATCACAAGAAGAAATGGTGTTTAACCGTTCGGTGTATAGAGAAATATTTTTATTTTTTTTGGAGATAGCTTCTTTTAAATTCTGAATTTCAATTTTTTGATTTTTTGATTTTCTATAATAGTTTTCTGCATTTTTCTGAGGACTTAGTTTGGCATTTAACTTGATGATAATTTCTGAATTATCATAAAAATTTGTGAGAGAGACCTTGTTAACATGAAGGGGAATTTGATGTAAATTTGCCATGATGATATTAGCTAATATCTCATGATTAGTACTTTTTAAAATTTCTTCGAGCTTTTTTGAGGTTTTTATGATATAGTTTTCAGTTTGTTTTTTCTTTTTTTCTAGATAGCCTATAGCTTGTTTTTTTTCTTTATTAAAATGATTTGTACGTATGTATTTAAGGTAAAAAGAATTGATGGCTTCAATTGGAGATTGTACTTCTTCTTTGATTTCACCCATTTTCATCAACGATAAAGTAATGATACCATTACTTTCAATGATATAATAATTAGATTTATTAAACTCAGACAGTAAATTTTGTATACATTCCCATTGTTTATCCTGTTCTAGGGAGAGATAGTTGTTTGTTTTTAGATACTGTGCAGGCAATTTTCCAAATGTGGGGAATAATTTTATATAATTGGAATCATGTTGTATGAAAGCTTTAAAACTTTGATCAATTTCTCGGTCTAGTTCATCAATATTAATACTTAAATCTTGTTTCAGACTGTTTTTAAACAAGGAGATAACTGTATTTTTATTAAAAAGGATAATATTAGAACGATTTCCATGCATTTTGAAAAGTAATCTAAAATTCTCCTCTAATTCAACACTAAAACACCGTTCGTTCTTGAATTGTCGGATGGCAATTACTTTTTTATGAATTGCCACTTTAAATAAATTCACAGAATTTTTTCTAGAACGTTGAAATTCTTCTGTAAAATAAAGACAGCAGAAATCGGATTGTAAGTGAGCTTTTATGTAGAATGAAGTATTATTACCTACAAACCCCAAAATAAGTTCGTCCTTATTTTGACTAAAAATTTCAATTAATTCATAGCCTAAAAGGTTTTCTTCTAATTCTTTGCTTAGGTGTTTTAAGAAATAATAGTTGTTATGCACTTTAAACCTCTATTTTTAGCCCATCATATGCAAGGTAAACATTATTGGGAAGTGTTGCTTGAACATCAGTGTGTTTTCCCATTTTATGACTCATGTGTATTAAATAAGCTTTAGAAGGCTGAAGTTCAGCAATGATGTTAAGTGCTTCTTCAAGGTTATAATGTGATATGTGTTTTTCTTTTTGTAATGCATTCAGTACCAATACTTCTACACCTCTTAGTTTTTCTTTTTCTTTTTCAGAAATGTAATTGGTATCTGTTAAGTATCCGAAATTATTAATTCGAAAGCCATAAACGGGCAATTTGTAGTGCAATGTTTCTACAGGAATGATTTCAATATTATTTATTTTAAAAGGGTTGCCATCAAGTATATTCACACTCACTTGAGGAACTCCAGGGTATTTTATTTCTTCAAACACATAAGCGAATTCTTTTTTGAGCTGCCCAATAACAGAATCTCTAGCATAAATAGGGATATCTTTTTTTTGAATAAAGTTGAAACTACGGATATCATCCATTCCAGCAGTATGATCTTTATGCTCGTGGGTGTATAATATGGCATCAAGTTTATTGATGTTTTCCCTTAACATTTGTTGTCTGAAATCTGGCCCTGTATCAACTACAATACTAGTTTCATTCATATTAATGTGAATGGAACTTCGTAACCTTTTGTCTTTATAATCAAGGGATTGGCACACTGAGCAATTACAAGCAATTACAGGAACCCCTTGAGATGTACCAGTACCTAGAAATGTAATAATCAAAGGTTTAGTGTTGATTGTGATATTTCGGATACCAATTTTTTATTTTTTTCGCTGATGTTACTTAAATCAATATCCAAATTTGTAATTATATCTATTAAACAATTTACTTTACCTTCTGTAGTGAAGTACTTATTAACAATTACAATTTTTGTTTCTTTTAGAATGCAATATCCTGATTTGAAAGTTCCTTTTTCATATCTCAAAACATAATCCGATTCGGCAAGTACGTCTTCTAGTTTGCTAAGAAAATGATTTGAATACTTTATTTGCATTACTCGGTATACTTTTTCACAGCATTAACGAGGGCATCGTAATTTAAAGGTTTAATAAGGTGATCATTAATACCAGCCTCTTTAAAATCCTCTATTGAATAATTATGATAATTTCCAGAAATAGCAATAATCGGAGTTGACGATTTTTTACTATCACTAAGTGCACGGATTTGTTTAGTCAACTCCATACCATCAACACCAGGTAAATTGATGTCCATTAGAATAATGTCGAAATTATTATTATTGACTAAGTCCATCACCTTACTACCACTTTTTGTGCCAATGGTATCGTAATTTAAGGTGATCAATATTTTTTTTGTAAGCGTCTGAATTACAGAGCTATCATCGGCAATAAGAATTTTTTTACTCATCTAATGCAATATTTAATTTTTTTTCAACTTCAGTGTTAAATACACTGAGTTTCAAAGATAAACTTTTTAAATCGTCATGCAAAGTGGAAAAATCTCCTTTTTTAATATTTTGTTCTATTTTTCTAGATAGTTCAAAAAGGTCATCTCCTCCCAAAGTGCCTGAATTTCCCTTAATGTTATGGATAAGCCCACCTAATTTTTCATACTCCTCGTTTTTCAAGAGTTTTTTACATGATTTTAAGTCTGCCATTGTATCATGATTAAATTCAATTAATGATGCTTCTATGGTTTTAAAATCACTATAAGATATGAGCTGATTAATAGTGTCAATGTTTAGTGTTTGATGTTTTTTGTTTCTAGGTTTAATTTTTTCTGAATATTTAGTGGGAATGTCCTGCTGCCAATGTTCAATTAAACTGATGATGTCAGTAGCTGAAAATGGTTTGCCTAGATAACCATCAAATCCCCGATGAAGAAAGTTTTTTTTATCTTGATCAGATGAAAATGCAGTAACAGCAATAATTGGTGGACAGTTTGTGGTTAATAGATTCTTTATTTTAACCATTGTATCTACTCCATTTATTCCAGGAAGTTGGATGTCCATTAATATAATATCATATGTATTAGACTCTACCAGTTTTATAGCTTTAAATCCATCAATGGCTGTATCTACCCTATGATTTGCTTTATTGAGGATTTTCTTAGCTACCATTCTATTCACATTATTATCATCAACTAACAATACGCTAGAAGAAACACCTTGTATTAGGTCTTTGTTTTTCTGTATGGGAATTTTTTTCTTGGGCTCGCTGCTAGGTTTAGCTTTAAAAGTGAATGTAAATTTGCTTCCTTTTCCATAATCGGATTCTACACAAATCTCACCATTTAGTAGTTCTACTAATTCTTTGGAAATAGAAAGCCCTAGACCAGCACCTGAATAGTTTTTTGAATATGAATCATCAACTTGTGTAAAGCTTTTAAAAAGTTTAGTATGGTATTTTTTAGCAATACCTACTCCATTATCAATAACATCAATCTTTAATATGATGTTCTGACGAAGAATTTTTTCCACATTCACCTCTATAAATATTTTTTCATCTGGCCTACTAAACTTTATGGCATTAGAAAGGAGATTAGATAATATCTGTGACAATCGTGTTTCGTCAGTTTCGATATATGATGGAACTTTTTTATCTATTACGATAGAGACTGAAAGATTCTTTTTTTGTGCTTCCATTTGAAATAGAAGTTTTATTTCATTAAGAAGCTTAGAAAAGCTAATAATATTTTTGGCAGGCTTTACTTTTTTTGCACGAACCTTAGTAAGGTAAATGATATTATTCATCAGTTTAAGAAGAATTTCTGATGAATGCCGCATAGTTTGTAAATAAGTCAGTTGTTGTCTGTTTAACCCCGACTGCTCCATTAAATCCATTAAGCCCATAATACCATTCATTGGAGTTCTTATTTCGTGGCTCATATTAGCTAAAAACTGATCTTTAACTTTTAAAGCTTGTTCTGCTAATTCAACGGCTTCAATTAAATCATTTTTAGTTTGTACAAGTTTTGTAACATTTCTACAAATGCATTCGAGTCCTGTGGGCTTACCTTTTTTATTGAATAAGAAACGAATATTACATATACAAGGAATAATGTCTCCAGATTTACTAGTAATCTCAATTTCAAAATTTTTGATGTTTTTCTGAATCAGAAGCGTTTTATATAAGCTTTTAGTTCGAGAATTATAGAGATAATAATTGGTAACATTTTTGCCAATAACTTCTTCTATATTATGTCCAGTAATGTCTTTTACGGATGGGCTTAGCATAGTAATCTTGCCTGATAAATCACACCTTACATAAAGATCAAGAAATGATTCAAAGATATCTTTATAAATGCTTTCTTGATGCGAAATTTCGCCCATTTTTATCTGGTATTCAGTCAATTATTAATATTTAATATTGAAATTAGAAAATAATTTTATCACGACAAAATCAAAAGATAAATATATCTATTTGTGAAAAACAGATTGCAACAATACGTTTAAAATGTGCTAGTTTTGTTTTTTATGTCAGGAAATAAACAAAAAGTATTGTTATTAATTGTAGGACCTACAGCTGTAGGAAAAACAAAACTATGTGTGAATTTAGCACAAGAACTTGACACGGTTGTTTTATCAGCAGATTCTAGGCAGTTTTTTAAGGAGATGAGCATTGGGACTGCTAAACCTTCATTAATGGAAATGGGCGGTGTTACCCATTATTTTATTGATAATAAAAGTATAGTTGAAGAATACAATGTAGGTAAATATGAAAAAGAAGTATTATCAGTTATCGATGAAGTTTTTTCATCTAAACAGATATGCTTACTAACAGGCGGTTCAGGATTATATGTAGATGCAGTATGTAATGGAATTGACGAAATGCCAGAAGTTCCACAGTCATTACGCAAACAGTTAAATCATGAGCATAAACAGTTTGGCCTTGATAAATTGGTAAAGGAGTTGAATAGATGTGATCCTGAATATAGCAAGATAGTAGATACTAAAAATGCTCAACGGGTGATTAGGGCTTTAGAAGTTTGCCGATTAACAGGAAAAACGTATACCTCTTTTCGAAAAAAAAAGATAGCCTCTCGCCCATTTCAAATTATTAAAATTGGCCTCAAACGAGATAGAGAAGAATTATACGAGCGTATAGATAAGCGAATGGATGATATGATTGCACAGGGACTTTTTGAGGAAGCACAAGATTTAATTCAATATCGCCACCATAATGCATTACAAACAGTAGGATACAAAGAAGTTTTCGATTATTTCGATGGACTTTATGATAAGAAAGAAGCTATTCGATTGCTAAAACGGAACTCAAGACGTTATGCCAAACGCCAAATGACATGGTTTGGAAGAGATGAAAAAATAAAATGGTTTCATCCTGATAATATAGATGTTATTAAAAACTATGTTAGGGAGCAAATGATAAATTTAAAATGAAAAAAGTTTTAATTATCACATATTACTGGCCTCCAAGTGGGGGGGTAGGTGCACAAAGGTGGCTTAAGTTTGCGAAATATTTGCGAAATCATGGGTGGGAGCCTATCATCTTTACACCCGAAAATCCAGATTTTGATGTAAAAGACTTGTCTGGTGAAATAGATGTTGCCAATGATATGGAAGTGTTAAAGTTACCTATCTGGGAACCTTATCAATTATTTAAAACCCTAAAAGGAAAGAGTAAAAAAACCAAATTAAAACAGGGCCTCGTTCTGGAGAGCAAAAATAAAACACTATTAGATAAGATTAGTATTTGGCTTCGTGGAAATGTACTTATTCCAGATCCAAGAATATTTTGGTTGAAGCCAGCTACCAAGTTTCTGGATGATATTATTGAAAGTAAAGCTATTGATGTTGTGATCTCTACAGGTCCCCCACATAGCATGCACCTTATTGGGTTAAAAATACGACAAAAATACAATGTAAAATGGATAGCAGATTTTCGCGACCCTTGGAGTAAATGGGATTTGCTGGATAAGTTAGGAACATCATACTTGGCGAAGCTATGGCACAGAAAGCTTGAAAAAAAAGTTTTACAGAAAGCAGATTTAGTATTAACTGTAAGTAATAGGTTAGCTAAAAGTTTTATGCAACTAGGTGCTAATAATGTTGAGTATATTACTAATGGATATGATGAAGAGGATTATTTTGAACGAAAAGAAATTAAACCATCAAAATTTGTGCTAAGTCATGTAGGCTTGCTTAATGAGATGAGAAACCCTGTGTTATTATGGCAAGTATTGGAAGAGCTTTGTCAATCAGATAGTGAGTTTGCTTCCAATTTTGAATTTAGATTGGGAGGGATAGTGAGTGGCTCAATAGTTGAAAAAATCGGTAATAGTGATTATCTAAAAAATAATGTTGTTTTTATAGACTATATACCTCATCAACAAATTTATGATGAATATTCTAAGGCATCATTACTTCTACTCATAATAAATAATACAGATAATAGTCAATGGATTTTACCTTCAAAATTATATGAATATATTTATTCTGGTCAGCCAATACTGATGCTGGGGCAGTTGGAAAGTGATGCTGCTGATATTATTTCTACTTTTGAAAGTAGTATTGTTGTAGATTTTGAGGATAAAGAATTGCTAAAATCAGCAATTCTTCATTTTTATTCACTATTCAAAAAAGGTCATCATATAAGTAATACTGATAATGAAAAGATTGAAAAATATTCACGTAAGTATCTTACTCGTGAGTTAGCAAAGTTAATGGATGATCTTACAGATGGCAGGTAGTATTGAAAACCTTAGGCTATGGTATTTGTGCTGTCTTTGAGAAATCACTATAAAAAAAAGCATAAAATTTTTCAATTTTATAAACCAAGACTCTTTATCTAAGAGATACTAAGTAATAATTATATTTGTGATTAAAATTAAAATATGAATAAGGTACGTTTGGCCATAGTAGGTATTGGCAATATCGGGAAAAGGCACATTGCAGTGATTGATGCTGATCCGAATACAGAGTTGTCGGCTATATGTGACATTGACAAGGAAAAATGTCAAAAACAATCAGATTTATATAATGGCATCCCGATGTATACAAATTTCATAAAAATGCTTGATGAAATTGATGCGGATGTAATTAGTATCTGTACGCCACATTTTTTACATAAATCCATGACTTTAGAAGCTGTTGATAGAGGCTACAACGTATTGGTGGAAAAACCAATGGCACTTAAAGTAGATGACGCACAAGAAATGATTAGTGCAGCTCACAAAAATGGAGTGAAACTTTTTGTGGTAAAGCAGAATCGATTTAATGTACCTGTAAAATTAGTGAAAGAGGCTATTGATGAAGGCAAGTTAGGAAAGATTTATATGGTGCAATGTAATGTTCTATGGAACAGAAATACTGAATATTATTCGCTGTCTGATTGGCGTGGCAATAAGGAAAAGGAGGGAGGAGCGTTATTTACACAGGTAAGTCATTTTATTGATTTAATGATTTGGATATTTGGTGATGTGATAGAAGCTAAGTCAAATATTGATACCTTAAAACATGATATTAATGTAGAAGACAGTGGTGTTGCAACTTTAAAATTTGATTCAGGTGTGATTGGCTCAGTGTTGTGGACTACTTGCGTTTATAACAAAAACCATGAAGGCAGTATTACGATAATCGGAGATAAGGGTACGATTAAAATTGGAGGACAATACTTAAATAAAATAGATTTTTGGGATGTAGAGTCTTACCCATTACCAAATAATATCAACTTTGTTGATTTACCAAATAATTATGGTAAATACCAAGGTACTAGTTCAAACCATGATAAGGTGATTAAAGAACTTGTGAAGGATATGAATAATCAATCAGGTAAAACGGTACAAGGTGAAGAAGGAATAAAATCTATTGAAGCAATACAAATGATATATGATAATGCCAACAATTAAAAAAGCAGCGATTAAAGACGTTAATTTTGGTGAAGGGGTAACTTATGTAGAACCTGTAAATTTGTATGGATGCAGTATTGGGAATAAATCTTTTATTGGACCTTTTACAGAAATACAAAAGGATGTTATAGTTGGAAAAAGATGTAAAATTCAGTCGCATAGCTTTATATGTGAATTAGTAACTATAGGCGATGATTGTTTTATTGGTCATGGAGTTATGTTTATTAACGATTTATTTTCTAAAGGTAGTCCTGCATATGGAGAGGAATCGTTATGGAAACCCACATTAATTGGCAATAATGTTTCTATTGGAAGTAATGCAACTATTTTGCCAGTATCCATATGTGATAATGTGGTGATCGGTGCAGGGGCAGTAGTGACAAAAAATATTGAAAAACCTGGAATTTACGTTGGAAATCCAGCAAAATTTTTAAGAAGCATATAATTGTAATGAACGTACCTTTTGTTGACCTCAAAGATCAATATCAATTGATAAAAGAGGAAGTTGATAAGGCTATCTCTAGCTGTTTGGAAAACACATCTTTTGTAGGAGGAGAAATTATTCAAAAATTTGAAACCGAGTTTGCTACGTTTTTGAATGTAAAACATTGTGTAGGGTGTGGTAATGGAACAGATGCTATTGAATTAGCATTGCAAGTTGCTAATATTGGTAAGGGAGATGAAGTAATTGTACCTGCATACAGTTGGATTTCTACTTCGGAGGCAGTTTCAACAGTTGGAGCTAAGCCTGTATTTGTTGATATTAACCCACAATATTATACGATTGACGTTTCTAAAATTGAAGAGAAAATAACCCCTCTAACTAAGGCAATTATCCCAGTGCATTTTTATGGGTTGCCTGTCGACATGGACGGAATTATGCAACTGGCAAATAAACATAATCTAATAGTAATCGAAGATTGTGCACAGGCACATGGCGCAGAATATAAAGGTAAGAAAGTAGGAACATTTGGTGATTTGGCATGCTTTAGCTTTTATCCTGGAAAAAACCTAGGTGCTTATGGAGATGCTGGTGCCGTGGTGACTAATAATAAAGATTTAGCAGAGAAAGTGCGTATGGTTGCCAATCACGGACAAAATGGAAAACATAACCATATTGTGGAGGGGAGAAATAGCAGGATGGATACGTTGCAAGCTGCAATTCTTTCGGTGAAATTACGCTATTTAGATAAATGGACAGACCAACGCATAAAAAATGCCAATTTATATATTGAAAAACTTAAAGATATAGAGGTAATTACACCAAAATTACCTGAAAACATAAAACATGTGTTCCATCTTTTCGTGATTCAGGTGAATGATCGCGACAATGTAATGAAGGCGTTGAAAGAAAAAGGAATAGGTTTTGCTTTACATTATCCTGTGGCTTTGCCTTTCTTAAAGCCTTATATACATTTGGGGTTTACTGCTAACGACTACCCTGTATCACATGCATTTTCTCAAAAATTATTATCTCTTCCCATGTATCCTGAGTTATCAGAGAAGCAAATTGAATATGTTTGTGAGTCGTTAAAAGTAGAGTTATAATTATTTGTTAAGGATACTAAATAGCTGATCTAAATTAGGTGCTATTATTATCTCAGTTCTTCTGTTTTTTTGTTTGTCCTCGGTAGTTTCATTGTTGGTAATAGGTGAAAATTCTCCTTTACCAGCTGCAACAACCTGATTTTGAGTTACACCTGATTTAGTTAAAATTCTTACAATCGAAGTTGCTCTTAATACACTTAAATCCCAATTATCTTGAAGGTATTTTTGGTTGCCTGAAATTGGAACATTGTCAGTATGACCTTCTACCATAATTTCAATATTGTTTTGGTTTTTGATTGCCTTAGCAAGTTGTTGTAAAGCTGTTACTCCTTTGCTGTCAACAACAATGCTTCCTGACTTGAACAAGAGTTTCTCAGCCAATGAAACATACACTTTGCCATTTTTCATTTCTATAGTTAAATCACTACCTTTAAAATTAAGCAATGCATTAGTAATTTTATCTTTTAGCGAACGAGCAGCACGAGCTTCCTTAGCAATAATTTCTTCTAGTTCTAACACTTTTTTCTCTCTCTTTTCCAGATCAGCATTAAGTTGCTCATTTAGCTTGCGAGTTTTTTCTAAATTATCTTTAATAACCAACAAACTCTTTTGCTGTTCTGCTAAATCACTACTCAATTTTCCACTATTGTTTAATAAGTTGTTGTAGTGAGTATTTAATTGCTCATGTTCAGATCTTAACTCATTAAGTAATTTTGATGTGGATCGTATATTTTTCCCCAGCCTTGCAGTGTCTTTATTTAGTTGAGTTGTGATTGACTGTAGGCTATCTCTACTTGAATAGGTGGTTAATAATTTATCATCACATTCCTGAAGTTTGCTTTCTAGTTTTAATTTTTCAGCAAGCAACTCATCATATTTTTTTTGCATTACACAGCCAGATGCAAAAAATATAAGCAAAAGAAACCCTAAGTTTTTCATGATAGTGTTGAATTGTGTTCGAATGATAAAATTTCTGCAATATAAGCATGATCGTTTTAAATGTGAACAATAAACAATTGTTTACATCATTATGGCTAACAATGTTGTGATATTCTCTATTTTTGTTAAAAGTTTTCTCTTAAAATATAGTGAATAAATCAATTGAGAATAGTTTACAGTCTGATCTGGAAAAACGAAGACTGAATGACAGTTTTCGTAAATTATCTTGCTCGAAAGCAGAGGTTGATTTTTGTTCTAATGATTATTTAGGTCTATCCAACTCTATAGAGCTAAAAGAAGAAATCGACCGTATTTTAGTTTATCAAAAAGAATATAGTGTAGGATCAACAGGATCTAGGTTACTCTCGGGAAATAGTATTTTTACTGAAACCACTGAAAGTTATTTGGCTAAAATTTTTAAGGGAGAAAAAGCCTTGTTATTTAACTCAGGATATAATGCGAATTTGGGACTTTTGTCAAGTGTGCCGAAAAGAGGGGATGTTGTTTTATATGATGAGTTGTCACACGCTAGTATAAAAGATGGCATAAGGTTAAGTATGGCTAAAAAGATAATGTTTAGGCATAACGATCTACAGGATTTGGATTTAAAGTTAAGCCGTACTAATTCGGGTAATAGGTTTATTGTTGTAGAATCGATTTACTCGATGGATGGAGATCGTTGTCCATTAAAAGAGTTAGTAGAAATTGCAAAAAAGCATGAAGCACACATTATTTTGGATGAAGCACATAGTACAGGAGTAATGGGTCATAAAGGTGCAGGGATGGCCATAGGTATGGGGCTAGATGCTAATATTTTTGCACGAATATATACTTTTGGGAAGGCCATGGGAGTTCATGGTGCTTGTGTTGTGGGAAGCACTACTTTAATTAATTATCTTATTAATTTTTCCCGTTCCTTCATATATACTACAGCATTACCTTTTCACTCTGTAGCTTCAATTAGAGCTTCTTTTGATATTTTGGGTAAGAATATAAAATGGCAACATGACTTAGATGAAAAAATAAAATATTTTATTTCATATTTTAATAAACTTTTCAGCAGTAGTTTGGAAAGGACAAAAAGTGAAAGTGCTATTCAAAGTATATTAATATCAGACAATATTCGTGTTAAAAGTATAGCAAAATACATTAACAAATGCGGGTACGATGTAAGACCCATACTGTCGCCAACAGTAAAACAAGGTCAGGAGAGAATTAGAATATGTTTGCATCGCTACAACTCCAAGGGAGAAATTGAAGGGATGTTGAATGCTTTAAAAGAAGGAATGCTATGAAATATTTTGTAACTGCCATTGATACCGATAGTGGCAAAACATTAGTTTCGGCAATATTATGTAGAGCTTTAAAAGCTGATTACTGGAAGCCAGTGCAGGCTGGAAGTCCTACGGATAGTGATCAAATTAAGAAGTGGTGTGCAGGAACTAAAATACATGCTGAAACTTATTTATTGAACACACCTGAATCTCCACATGCAGCAGCTAAAAAAGAAAAAATCAAAATCGAGTTAGATCAATTTTCAATTCCTGAGTATAAAGAAAATTTGATTATTGAAGGTGCAGGAGGGCTAATGGTGCCTTTAAATGATGATGAATTAATGATCGACCTGATAGAAAAATTAGATATTGAAGTAGTCTTAGTATGTAATTTGTATTTGGGAAGTATAAATCATAGTCTGTTGAGTATTGAAGCTCTACAAAAAAGGGGAGTTCAAATAAAAGGTGTTGTATTTAATGGAGACGCTAATAATGAGAGTGAAGAAATTATTTTAAAATATGCTAAAGCACCCTGTTTGCTTCGAATTAAAAAAGAACATCAAATTAATGAAGAAATCATTGGTCAATACGCTGAACAACTTTTGAAAAAATTATAAAATGAGTGATTATATTACTAGAGATAAAGAATCTATCTGGCATCCTTTCACACAACTTACAAGCCCTATTGATCCTATAGCAATTACAGAAGCCCAAGGAATTTATTTGCATACCGAAGATGGTCGCAAAATTATGGATGCAATTTCATCGTGGTGGGTGAATTTACATGGGCACTCTAATCCTCACATCGCCAATGCAATAGAAAAGCAAGCCAAAACACTTGAGCATGTTATTTTTGCGGGGTTTACCCATGAACCTGCTATAACTCTTGCTGAAAATTTGCTATCAATTCTTCCATCAAACCAATCAAAAATATTTTATTCAGATAATGGTAGTACAGCTGTAGAAGTTGGTCTAAAAATGGCTTTTCAATATTGGCACAATCAGGAAATTGAGAAAAAGAAAATGATAGCCTTTAATGGGGCTTATCATGGAGATACATTTGGAGCTATGGCAGTAGGAGATAGAGGCGCATTTAGCGCACCATTTTCTCCGTTTCTTTTTGATGTTGCTTTTGTGGATTGTCCAAATAAAATTAATTATGAAGAGATTCTGTTTCAATTTAAAAAGTATGTTGATTCAGGTGATGTAGCCGCTTTTATATTCGAGCCACTGGTGCTAGGTTCTGCAGGTATGTTAATGTATGATGCAGAGTATTTGGATGAAATGATTGAATATGCTCAATTGCATGATGTCATTTGCATTGCCGATGAAGTTTTCACAGGTTTTGGAAGAACGGGTAAATTATTTGCTTCGGATTATCTAAAGAACAAACCAGATATTTTTGCTTTATCAAAAGGACTAACAGGAGGTACAATGGCTTTGGGAGTAACCAGTTGTACTGAAAAAATAATCGAAGTCTTTCGATCTAATGATATATTAAAAACTTTTTTCCATGGGCATTCATTTACGGCTAACCCAATTGCCTGTGCTGCATCCAATGCTAGTTTTGATTTGTTAATGAAAGAGGACTGCCAAAAGTCAATAAATAAAATTTCTACTTGGCAAAAGGAAGCAGGTCATAATTGGAGTGCGCATAACAAAATAAAAGAAGTAAGACAATTAGGAACAATTCTAGCTTTAGAATTGGATACCTCCGATGCTAGTTCTTACGTAAATGAAGTGAGACATCGTCTGTATCCATTTTTTCTAGAACGAGATATTTTATTGCGTCCTCTCGGAAATGTTATATATGTTCTGCCTCCATATATTATCACCAAACCAGAGATTGAAAAAGTATATTCAGCAATTAACGAATTACTGAATAGTGATATTGTTTAGTCTAGTTTAATTGCTAATTCCTTCAATTGTTCTTCGCTAATTGGTGAAGGAGAGTCAATCATAATATCTCTACCCGAATTGTTTTTTGGAAAAGCAATATAATCACGAATAGAATCAGAACCACCAAAAAGAGCACATAAACGATCGAAGCCAAAAGCAATTCCGCCATGTGGAGGAGCACCATATTCAAAGGCATCCATTAAGAAACCAAACTGTGCCTGTGCCTCTTCATCAGTAAACCCTAAATGTTTGAACATTAGTTTTTGAGTACCTCTGTCATGAATACGAATGGAGCCACCACCAACTTCAACACCATTAATTACCATGTCGTAAGCATTGGCTCTAACTTCTCCTGGATTAGCATCTAACTTGTCCATATCCTCAGCCTTAGGAGAGGTAAAAGGATGATGCATAGCATGAAAACGTTTCGTTTCCTCATCCCATTCTAAAAGAGGAAAATCTACCACCCAAAGTGGAGCAAAAGTATTTTTGTCTCTTAATCCTAATGCAGAACCCATATGAAGACGTAGTTCATTAAGGGCATTTTGCGTGTGTCTGGTATCACCCGAAAGTACCAATAACAAATCACCAGGCTCAGCCCCCATTTTATCCGCCCAAGCTTTAAGATCATCCTGAGTGTAAAATTTATCAACTGATGATTTGAATGCTCCATCAATGTTACCTGCCTGTTCGGCAGACAGGTATTTGACATAAACTAAACCTTTAGCACCTATTTGAGGTCGCCTAACAAAATCAGTAAGTGCATCCAACTGTTTTCGTGTATATTCAGCACAGCCTTTAGCATTAATACCTACTACTAATTCGGCACTATCAAATACATTAAAGCCTTTATTCTGAGCCACATCATTTAGCTCAGTGAATTTCATTTCAAACCTTGTATCGGGCTTATCAGAACCATAGAGTTTCATGGCATCGGCATAAGACATTCGAGGCACTTCGTTTAACTCAATACCCTTCACGTTTTTGAACAAGTGTTTTACCAAACCTTCAAAATTGTTATATATATCTTCCGCATCAACAAACGACATTTCACAATCAATTTGTGTAAATTCTGGCTGCCTATCAGCACGTAAATCCTCATCTCTAAAACACTTTACAATTTGAAAATAACGATCAAACCCTGAGACCATCAACAATTGCTTAAAGGTTTGTGGTGATTGAGGAAGTGCATAAAACTCTCCCGAGTTCATACGAGAAGGAACAACAAAATCACGAGCTCCTTCTGGAGTAGATTTAATTAATACTGGAGTTTCTACTTCTATGAAGTCTTGACCAGAAAGGAAGCTTCTTATCTGTTGCATCATCACATGACGTAGCTGAAGCTTTTCACGAATTACAGTTCTTCTCAAATCCAGATAGCGATACTTCATTCTCAAATCTTCACCACCATCGGTTTCATCTTCAATAGTAAAAGGAGGTGTTTTCGATGAATTTAATATTTCAATCTTATTTGGTTTTATTTCAATATCCCCAGTAGGAATTTTATTATTTTTAGCAAAGCGTTCCGCTACAATCCCTGTAGCTTTTATCACATACTCTCTACCTAAATTTTTGGCAGATTCAACTATTTCAGGAGCTGTGCTGCCTTCTTCAAAAATTAATTGAGTAATGCCATATCGATCTCTTAAGTCTACCCAAACCATTCCACCCTTGTTACGTACTTTTTGTACCCAACCACTTAGGGTTACCTCTTTTTCTACATCAACAATTCGTAATTCTCCGCAAGTATGTGTTCTTAGCATTATGATTTTATTTTTAAAGGCGCAAATTTATTACTTTTAGTTAATACTAGATAGTGATTGGAGATAGTTTTTAGTTTATGGGCTAAGGTTTTAAGGGTTACTTGTTGTAGATGTCTTTATTTTAATCTTCCCATCTTTGTTCCAATAATCTGCCAGTCTTTATATCTTGCACCTAAATGAAAGAAATGAAAAAAATAGTTATAGCATTAGTACTTCTTCCTTTACTAAGTTTTCAAAACGTGGGTAAATTGGTAAAAACAAAATTCACTGAGAATATTAGTGGACTTATACCTGAAAATTTTTTTGTAATGACACAAGGAGATATTATTAGAAGAATACCCTCATCGCAAACACCATTGGCTGCATATACAGATGAAGCAAGATTAATGGATTTTTCCATTAATGTGTCGGTATCAAAATGGAAAAAAGAAGATATTAATATTGCAAAGGATTTCTTTAAGGCGAGTGTATTTAATTTATACGATGAAGTGAATTTGCTAAAGGAGGAGATGAAAATAATTAATGGGAAAGCTTTTGCCGTATTTGAATTTGAGTCGCTTTTAAAAGGAGATGGTGTAAGTCAAAAGAACTTAAGGAAATACACCTACATACAATACACTATTCAAGGGAATAATGCCTATGTGTTTTCCTTTAACTCACCTTTACAGCTAAAGAAAAAATGGCAATTAGCTGCTACTGAAATGATGGATAATGTTAAAATGAAATAATGTTATCCGTACACAGCGATGAGCATTTTATGAAAGAAGCTATTCGTCAGGCAGAAATAGCTTATGAGAAAGGGGAAGTACCTGTTGGGGCGGTAATAGTTGCTGACAACAGGATTATTGCTCGAGCACATAATCAGACCGAACAATTAAATGATGCTACAGCCCATGCTGAAATGCTAGTGATAACAGCGGCCGAAAATCATCTTGGCACTAAATATTTAAATGAATGCACTCTATTTGTAACACTTGAACCTTGTGTAATGTGTGCGGGAGCACTTTACTGGGCGCAATTAGGGAAGGTAGTTTTTGCAGCTCAAGACGAAAAAAGAGGGTATAGCCTCCATGAGAAAAATTTATTGCACCCTAAAACAAAAGTTGAAAAGGGAAAGATGGAAAAAGAGGCATCTAAATTGTTGAAAGATTTTTTTAAAAATGTAAGAATAGATTAACAGTTTTCACTCATGAAGACTATAGGTAATTTTTTGACTAAACGAAGAGCTTAAAAGCTGAATTGAATACCATTTGTTAGTGAGTAGTTATACTTTTTGATAGGTATAATAGGTGCAAAATCATATTGTAAACTTAAGGAAGTTATAAATGAGAGTATATCGGTGATTTTTGCACTAAAGTGTGTGTTGTTGATGAGTCGGTCTCTCCAAATATTTTTCTGAATATCCTTTCCTCCTTGATAATAGGTAATAAAATTTAAAGTGACTTTACTATTGAAATTAAATTTTGCCCGAAGGTAATTGGTTGTTTTGAGTATCTCTTTAGTAATAATTTGATCTTCAAAATCAGGGTTTTTCCACCGTTCTAATTCATACATTGCCCCAGTACCTATATATAAATGCCCTTTTTCATTGTCAATAAGATTTAAACGTAAACCTGCACCTCCAAGCCAACGTAATGGCATATTTCTGCCCTCATCATATTGTGCTTGAGTAAATGTTTCGTAAGAAATTTTATTTTTTCGATACCAATTAATTCTAAAATGGGAGTAGCCTGTGCTTACAAAAGGGCCTCCTGTTGAGGAAAAATAGTTGAGTTTGTTGATAAAAATGTAGGCATGCTGTTTGCCAACATAAATCATATCTGCCTTTGAATCTAGACCTTTAAAAATTATTTCTTCATCCTTTTTTGAGCTTTGATTATTAATATTGAATTTAAAACTGACGCTTCCAGCTATAAAATTTGAAGAATCTGAATTAACGTTAGCATTGTCAACTGTAAGAATTTGAGCTGCTAATATTCGAAAAGTAAAAATAAACAGGAGAATGAATAGATGGCGCATGAGTCTGCTTTTCTAAATATTTTATGGTATTTGGATAATATCAGTTAGTAAAATTATCATTTTGAATAAGATGGAACTATTTAACTTGTATATTTGTCCTCTTTTTAGGCAAAAGAGCCTAAAAATAACAACTGGGGTCGACCGGTATTGACAGGACGAGTGGTTGCGTATGTAAGCATGCAGGCTCATAGGGTGAGAGCCTTGAAAGATGACTCTATATTTTACTTGGCGAAAATAACTACGCCATGGCAGCATAATCTTAAACTTAGTTTAGGATTTGCGTTTGGGTTGAGCTAATAGTTCCCCAGCCATCATCCCTCCCGACTTCTGTTTTGTGAGTTGGGGTTTAGGGGTGTCGTAATGCAAAACTAGCCATAATAGCGTTATGATATTTTGGTGAAACTAAAGTAACTAAGGTTGTACTTGGGTGTCTTTCTCCGGGTATTTCCCGACAATTAATGAAAGAATAAGCATGTAGAAGATACGACAGTTACCTTCTCTGGACGAGGGTTCGAATCCCTCCGACTCCACTACGATAATCCGTAATTATTCTGAAAATCAGATAGTTACGGATTTTTTATTTGCATTAGTGCCGACATAGTGCCGACATTTTACTAAAAAACTTTTAGGATTTCACTTTTTGAATTTTACCCCGTAATCGTTTTGATGTACTTTATATTCCTTATAAAGTTGGATGAAATTATTTACACCTAAAGTAAAAAACAGGACAAAAATAATTATTAAGAAATAATCAGGAATAATAAGAATTGATATTGCAATTATTATGAAAATAATTGCCCAAACAATATCTGGTAGACTATCTCTTAGAAATGACTTACGTCTATATTTTCTTAATAATTTTCCATGTGTTTTTTCAAAACGTGTCTTACCGAGCAGAGTCAACAATTTGTAATGAAATGCCCAATCTAAATACCCTAGTTCTTCAGGATAAATAAAAATAGTCGGTTTACCATTCTTGAGATAAACGTTTATCTTTTCATTGATGTTATTTTTATCTTTTTCACTTTGATGCCACATACCAAAGTATTCCAAATAAACATCAAAATCAACTAGATAGTAATCGGCTACTCTATGACTCTTATGATCATTTTTAAGGTTACTTAATTTTACCTGCCTTTTAAATTTGTAGCTTTTATCCTCTAAAAAAAATTCAACATATTTTTCTTTTGGTGTGGGCGAATAATCTTTATCATTTGTTTCTATCATAATCTATTAAGTATAATTCCCTACAAGCGAGAGTGGAAAAAAAATTTTTGGCAATTCTGTCAATAAAAATATTGTATAGTTTATATCATTTGGCTTATTCTCTCTTTTCCTTTTTAAAAAAGTTGACGTGCTTGTTTTCAAACTCTTCCCATGAATTAATATCATTGAATAGAGAGTTGATGTTCATGTTATTCTCTCTGTGTATATGAAATCCGATAGTTCCATTTAGTCTATGTGAAGCTTAATATCCGACTGCTAATTATTTATTTTATTAAGATTTGAATAAATAATAAATCATTAATATATACATTTAGATACACAAATGTATATATTAATGATTTAGTAGTATAAATATAGTTTTCAAATGTCTATTATGGATTGTGAAATGACATGGATTTGAAATATAGACACAAGAGAATAACTACATGACAATTTCTTTTAAAAATTCTTTAGATAAGTTCGGCTATAAAAGAAATAAGGGAACAAAAAGCACCTATAACCATTTGTTAGCGAGTATATAAATAAACCGAAAAACTATGTGGGAAATAATACCAAAAATCACAACTCCGCTCGCTTTAATTGCATATGCTATAGGAGCATTTATTTATTATAGAATTAATAAGACGAATTCTGATAAAGAAAAACTTTTAAAAGTTCCAGAGGGCGACCAAGCCAAATTAATCACCACTCTTGAAGACAAATATTTTCTTAGTGACGATAACTTGACTAGAAGTCAGAAGTTTGAATTACTAAAAGAAACCCTTACTCTAAAATCTAAGCATAAAACTAAACTTCTGTATCTGTATGGCTTTATGGGGATTCTTTTAACTGCAATAACAGTTTTTGGTTTATATCAACCTTCCTATAAAATAGAGGAATCGGTAAAAAGGGATTTATACAATGGATATTATTTGGGAAGTTCTTTTTCTAAATCATTTTTTCAATATCAAACTGCTATGTTAAACACTAACATTTGGACTGAAGATGAAATAAATAAAATGAAGTCTGATGCCCTACTCAGTTTGTCCGATGCTCAAGGATATGCTGAACTCTTGGAGTTACAATTAGATATGAAAAACATACTATTACATTATGAACCAGATAGAGAACTCACAAATGCTTATTCACCAATAGAACGTAGAATAGAAGGTAATTATCCTGCAGAAGTGGGTTCTGCGTTTAAACTTGGTTTTTGGACTTATTGGATCTCATTACGATCACAATTAATAGCCAATACTGATTCTAGTTCCGAATTCTTGGACTTTTACAATGACAAAATTGTTTTCAGTATTAACAAATATCTAAAGGAAATAGGAATAGAAGAAGTCAAACTTAGCACAGAGAATGATATAGAAAACATTCTTACAGAAATGAACAATATAAGAATGAAATCAAAGGAATTCTTAACTAACACTCGCTAACATCTCCTATAAATGAATGGGGTTTCAACGTTAAGTTGGAAATTTAACCACAATTTATAAAATTACACACGTGTTGTAGTTAATAATATTTAAGCTATTAAAAGTCCAATCTATTTTTTATTTAGAAAAAAAATTATAATATAGTATAAATAAAACTCATAGTATTTACAAGATTGTTGCCCACAATTTAACAAAACCAATGAGGCTTAAAATACAGCTTTACATATTATCTCTTTGGCTACTTTTTGCTCTTTTGTTTATTAACAAAATTCAAATTCCTATATGCTTTGAAAATTGTGAATTTATTGGGTTTAAAAATCTGATAACTAAAAATATAATTCCAATAATATCAATCGTATTTATTTTTTCAGGTTTTTGGTTTTACTACAGGTTTAAGTTCATAATTAAAGGAGCAAAATCATTACCTGAACAGATTATAAAGGTGGAAAACATAAACTGGGAACACTTAACATTTTTAGTAACATATGTAATTCCGTTATTGAGTTTTGACCTTGATTTTAACCTTTCAGAAGACAGAAATGGATTAATGTTCTTTCTAGTACTTATTGTTATTGGAATGATTTACGTAAAAACAAATATGTTCTACAATAACCCAACACTAGCAATACTTGGTTATCATATTTACAAGTCACAAACAACTAACAAAAAAAACATAGTCATAATTTCAAAAGACGTCTTAATTGAAGAAAATTGGATTCAACATAAACTTATTAGTGACAATATTTATTTCGCAATAAAATTAGATAAGAATGGAGATAAACGAACTTAGAGAGCTATTGAGCATAATCAATAGTGAAAATGAACCTGTTGGTATACGTGTGCACCTAGTAAAAAAGAATGAAGACGATTCCGAAAGTACTTTGCTTGCAGATGTTTCCCAAGAACTTTCTGACGATCTAAAAAAGATTTTTAAAGATACAATTAATCGAAAATTCTTCGAAAATGAAGAATTGAATTTTTCAAATATTTCAACAGCATTAGAAACAATAAATTCAGCTTTTTTCTATGATATTGATGAATTTCCAGACAAATTGAGTGTCTTACAAGACTTTGATACTTGGGAAGATTATGATGAATTTTCTTTTTCTAATGACGATTTAGAATCTATAAAAGCAATCTTAATTACTGTAGGCAATCAGGGCAGGTATTTTACAATTTTTAAACACATATATGCAGTAACAATAGTTAGACAGGACAAAATGCTTGGTTTTGTTCCAATAGGTAACAGATTTGAAAAACTTAATTCAAATATTCTTCAGATAAATAACAGTATTGATTTTATCTATGCTGCTGACAGTTTGATAGTAAATAATATCAAGACCTTATCCGCTGCATATGGATATAAGGAAATTGTCAAAAATCAAGCAAGAGAGAAAATCCAAATGATTGGAGACCTTGATTTAATTGAAAACCTTGATGAGCTGACCCAATTTGTTGAAAATGTAAAGTATGCAAAACGAGTACTGAGAATAAATCCCGAATCACCAGTTATGCAACTTGCGAAAACTAGAATTATTGAATTTGTTAGTGGACATACTAAATTAAGCAGAAAAATAAGGTTCAATGGAAATGGTGATAAAATTGTTTTGGATACAGACGTTTCTAAAGTAATAACAATCGGAATATTAAATGACGATTATTTGAAATCCAATTTGACTGATTTAGATTACGAGAGTGAGAAAAAAGCTGAAATAGATATAGAAGATGATTAGTAAAAAACTGTGGGCAACATTGGCTAAAATTGCATATGGCGGTTAGTAGGTGATGGAAAATATGTAGGTTTCTAGCTCGTTCGCCATTAAGTGTCTATTTTTAATTTAACATGGCAAAGAGTTGAACGGAATGTTAGTGTTATTCTACCGCACTACGCACTTTAGCCCAGCGTTACCTGCAAGATAAAAACCCGACCGCACAAGCAAAGAGTGTTATCACACACATTGCTTTTTTGCCAAACCCACCAAATAACCGTGAATAAAGTCACTATAATATGGTGAATTGTTCTATATTGCGACCAGAAAATTAAATAGGATTAATAATGAATCGAATTAAAGAAGTCCTAAAGGCAAAGGGAATTACACAAACTTGGCTTGCAAAACAAATGGGTAAAAGTTACAATGCCATTAATGAATATGCAAGAAATAAAAGACAACCAAGTATAGAAGACCTATATCAAATTGCTAAAATATTACAAGTTTCAGCAAAAGACTTACTAATTGATAAAATTGAATCTAAATGAGCAAGAACGAAAAAATAACAGATTTCTTTATTGGTAAGTTACTTTCCAATGCTAAAATTGATTTTACTCCAAACAGCAGTAATATCAAAGAAATTCAGACAGCATTAAAAACTGCTTCAAAAAAAGGAACAGGGCGAGCTGGTTTTCCTGAGTTTACAGCCAAATCAAAAGAATTCATCTTAGTTGTTGAAGATAAAGCAAGCCTTGAAAATCAAGCTAATTACAAAGATGAAGAACAAACCATTCTTGCAATAGATAAAAAATCAATTATAAATTTTGCTGAAAACGGAGCTTTACACTATGCCAATGAAATAATTGCAAAAACATCTTTTAAGAAACTATTTGCTTTTGGTTGTTCTGGAAATGAAAAACATCATACAATCCGTCCAATTTATGTGGATTCAGATGGATATAAAATTATGCAACCAGTTGAAAATTTTGAGAATTTTTCAGCTACAAACATTGAAAAATATTATAAAGAACAAGTTCTTGGAGTAACGCCACCCGAAATTTTAGAAACCGAAGAAATTATAAAAAAGGCAAAAATACTTCACGAGCATTTGAGAAACTATGGTCAACTTGGTGATGACGAAAAACCGTTAGTGGTTTCAGCCATCTTATTGGCTCTTTGTGATAAAAATAATTTTAATTCTTCTAACCTTACAGGAGATAAAATCAATACTGATGGAAATAAAATATTTTCTAGTATTGATACATATATGAAAAGAGTGGAAGTTACACCAGACACTAAAAAAGAAAAGGTACTCAACCAATTCAATATAATTAAAGACCGTAACTTACTCAATGTTGTAGATGAGCGATTGGCTAAAACTCCACTTAGATTTTTTACAGAATTCTTGGAAGAGAACGTCTTAGCTTCAGTAAAAGCTAATGCCAAAGAAGATATTTTAGGTATGTTTTATGGCGAATTTATCCGTTTTAGTGGTGGTGATGGACAAACACTTGGTGTTGTTCTTACTCCAGGACATATCACCGAATTGTTTTGTGAATTAGTAGATTTAAAACCTACAGATATTGTTTTTGACCCCTGTTGCGGCACTTCTGGTTTTCTAATTGCCGCTTTACACAATATGTTGCGACAAGTAAAAACCAAGAAGGAGCAAAACAATATCAAAAAGAATCAATTACACGGTATCGAGATTCGAGAGGATATGTTTTCTATTGCAACTACCAATATGATTTTACGAGGTGACGGTAAAAGTAATCTTGAAAATAAAGATTTTCTAAAACAACCTGTTGAAGATTTAAAAATTGAGAATGAAGATGGTAAGGTAGAAATAATTGAAGGTTTAAGGGCGAAAAAATACACTGTTGGCTTTATGAACCCACCATATTCACAAGCCAAAGGAAAAGATACTGCCCATCTCTCCGAAATTCGTTTTATTGAACATTTACTTGATAGTTTAGCTGATGGTGCAAGAACTGTGGTTATTGTACCACAATCTACTATGGTTGGTAAAACTAAAGAAGACAAACAAGTAAAAAAGCGTATTCTTGAAAAACATACATTAGAAGGAGTTATCACACTAAACAAAGAAACTTTCTACGGTATTGGGACAAATCCTTGTTTAGCGCTATTTACCGCGCACAAACCACATTCAGAGAAGAAATTTTGCAAATTCTTCAACTATGAAGATGATGGATTTGCAGTACGTAAACACGTTGGTTTGGTAGAAACAGAAAGAGCCAAATCTCAAAAATCTCATTTGCTTAATTGTTGGCTACACGATGCTCCAGCGGAAAGTAAATTTATGGTAAAAACAACCATAGAATCCGATGATGAATGGTTACACTCATTTTACTATTTTAATGATGAAATACCTAAAGCAGAAGATTTTGAAAAGACAATTGCTGATTATCTCACTTTTGAATTTGGAATGATAGCACAAGGCAAATCCTATTTATTTGAAAACCAAGAATAGTATGAAAATGGATTTAAAAAATATTGAATGGGAAGAATTCTATTTGAATGACATCTTTAGTGAAATCCAAAGGGGTAAAAGATTGAAGAAGGGTGACCATAAAAAGGGTGTTATGCCTTATATTTCTTCAACTGCATTAAATAATGGAACAGATGGGTTTATCGGAAACAAAGATAAGGTTCGGATTTTTTCTAATTGTTTAACGATAGCAAATAGTGGAAGTGTTGGAGCGACATTTTTTCAACCTTATTCTTTTGTTGCAAGCGACCACGTTACTAAACTTCAAAATAAAGAACATAATAAATACGTATATTTATTTATCTCACTTATCACCAATCGCCTTAAAGAAAAATATAGTTTCAATCGAGAAATAAATGACAAGAGAATTCAAAAAGAAAAAATTGTTCTTCCTGTAAATTCACAAGGCAAACCTGATTATGATTTTATGGAAGCCTTTATGAAGGATAAAGAGAAAGAAAAAACAAAAGCATTTCAGGATTATATAAAAAAGAGAATCAATAAATTAAAGAAGTATAAGAAAGTTATACCTATAGAAGAAAAAGAATGGGGTGAGTTTGAGATAGAAACTATTTTTGAAGTAAAATCGGGAAAGCGATTAACTAAAGCCGATATGAAAAAAGGTAATAAACCTTTTATAGGTGCAACGGATTCAAATAATGGCATTACAGAATTTGTGTCAAATACTAATGTTTCCGAAGATTCAAATGTATTGGGTGTTAATTATAATGGGAGTGTCGTAGAAAATTTTTATCATCCATATAAAGCAATATTCTCCGATGATGTTAAAAGACTTTCTTTCAAGAAAACAGAAGGAAATAAGCACTTATTCTTATTCGTAAAAAATCAAATACTGAAACAAAAAGAAAAGTATCAATACGGCTATAAATTCAACGGAGTAAGAATGAGTCGACAAAAAATCCTATTACCAATAAATCAATCTCAAGAACCAGACTACAATTATATGGAAAATTATATGAAGCGATTGGAATACGAGAAAGTAAAACAATATTTAGACTTCAAACAAGAGACGACAGCATAAAGCCGATGCAAAGTTCAAGCACATTGCAGTCCTCGTTCCTGCGGTTGCAAAGAGCTTTCACGCCAACGCTGATTGAAAAAAGAATAAAGCCAGCAGGTAACAATGTATAAAAATAATAGCCGAAATAGCAGTAAATTCAAGGGTTGTAGCCCGCTTCAACTTTCTTGTAATTTGACAGGAATGAAGCCCGAAATCGGCTACATATTCTTATACTAAACGTTAAAAATAGTACTTACGTTAACATTTGCCCATTCCAACTAATTACCTAATGCAAGTTTTTAAGTTTGCCGTAATTACTTCTTATGAAGAAGACGTATTCTTTTAAAGAAGCTAGGGATTTAATAGAATTCTCAGAATTCACATCTGAAATTTTTAATTCTTTGCACAACTTACGATAACGGTAAGCCGTTCGCCTACTCATTAAACCACTATCAACAATCTCTTTAAAAGTGTTTTCACGTAGCCAATATAAATAAGTCTTAAAGGTACTTTCT
>Ga0224506_10000454_pt1 | contig 35117 bp, 35 predicted proteins | sample SF_Jan12_sed_USG_2_FD_169108 | JGI IMG/M metagenome (GOLD analysis project Ga0224506, IMG submission 169108) | Sediment microbial communities from San Francisco Bay, California, United States - SF_Jan12_sed_USGS_8_1 | ecosystem: Environmental > Aquatic > Marine > Sediment | place: USA... | reverse complement strand
TATCATGTAGATCTGACCCTTATCAGCCTGAAGGACAACCGCAAGGTCTGGATCGGTCAGAAGAAGATCAAGAAGGCCGTTGCCAACGCCAGAGTTCGTTATTGATCTACTGTTATTTTGAGGTAGGGCGATGCGAATAATAATAAATCGCCTCGGAATTGTGGCTCTGCTGCTGCTCAGCAGCGGCTGTGCCACCTTTACCGAGCAGTTCTCTGGAGTGGAACGGCAACTGGTCGATGGTAGGCCAGAACAGGCCCTGAAAACCCTCGATGCCAAGCCGGGGCCAGAGCGGGATAGGGTGCTGTATCTGCTAAACCGCTCCATGTTACAGCGTATGACCGGCGACTATGCTGCCAGTAACGTCTCGTTGGAAGAGGGCAAGGCACTGATGCATAAGCTCACTGCGCTGAGCGTCTCTGAAACCACTACCAGCCTGATCATTAATGATGCCACCAGCAGTTATGTGGGCGACCCACATGAGCAGGTGATGGTGCACATGATCAAGGCGATCAATTATCTGCAACTGGGTGAGCGTGACAGTGCGCGGGTGGAAGTCTTGCAGATGGATGTACGCCTGCGGGAACTGGCATCCCGCTCCAGTACCCGACTGGCCTATTCTGAGGATGCCTTCGGCCGTTATCTGGCCGGTGTGATCTATGAAGAGCTGGGGGAGGAGAGCGATGCGATGATCTCCTACCGCAAGGCCTATGAAAGTTATCAAAAACAGAAAAAGCACTTTGCCGTTCCGCTACCGAATGAACTGAAAACCGCCCTGTTACGTATGAGTCTGCGTATGGGGATGAACAATGAGCATCAACGATATCGACAGGAGTTTTCAGCTCTGGCGTTTGATAGTGTTGCCGAGATGCGCAAACAGGGCAGCCTGATCGTTTTGTTTGGTAATGGACTGGGACCGAAAAAGCAGGAGAAGACCATCTCCCTGCGTGACTACCAGCACGGTCAGCTGCATCGGATCGCCTTGCCCTATTATCGTTCCCGTCCTGTCTTGCTGGGTGGGGTACGAGTCCTTGCGGGCAAACAGAAGGTGGACAGCGATATGGTTGATGATATCGATGCCATTGCGAAGAAGACGCTGGATGAACAGATGCCGGCGATCACTGCCCGTGCCCTGGCTCGGGCAGTAGCGAAGAGTGCGATGGTGCGGGAGACCCGCCGTCGAGAAAAAGATAGAAATGGAAATGGTCTGCTAGGTCTGCTGGTCAATATCGCCACGGTGGCCACCGAACGGGCCGATACGCGTAGCTGGGTAACCCTGCCCAGTGAGATCCATATGGCCAGAGTCAACCTGGCACCGGGTAAGTACGATATTACTCTACAGTTTCTTGGCCAACGTGGCGGTGTCGTCGATAGTATGGTGTTAAATGATGTAGAGATCATTGCAGGAAAGAATCAATACCAGTTTTACCATTGGGTCTCTCCGCTGAGTCGGAAAAGGAGATAGAGATGAAACGAATTTTAGTACTCGGGTTGGCACTGTTGCTGGTCGCCTGTGGGGGCAGCCGCGGCGGTGTCATCGATGGTGGCCCGGACTGGCTGGACGGTAGCAGTAAACGCCACCCATCAGTAGCTTACATCATCGGTGTAGGCTCTTCTGCCAGTCTGGATGATGCCAAGAACCGAGCTCGGGCTGAGATTGCCAAGGTGTTTGAGGTGGCGGTGACCGAGCAGAGTTCGGATAACCTGAAATATCTCTCCGATGCTAATGGTACCCAACTGGCCCAGCGTATCGAACGGGACACCACCAGCCGTACCAGTCAGATCCTGCACGGGGTTGAGATTGCCGACAGTTGGCTGCATGTGCAGTCCGGCAGATTTTATGCCCTGGCGGTGTTGCATCGTGGCCGTACTGCTACTGCACTGCGTCAACAGATAGAACAGCTGGACCAGGGGACCGCGACACATATAGAGAAGGCACGAGCCAGCAAAGATAGTCTGGATACGCTGGCGCATGCCTCATCGGCGCTTAGCCAGCAGCTACAGAGGGCGGGTTTGCAACGCAGCCTGCAGGTGGTGGATAACAGCGGACGTGGTATCACACCACGCTGGAATCTGGCGGAGCTGAGTAGCGACCTTCGCACACAACTGGAACGGGTCCGGATTCAGCCTAACCTGAGTCAGGGGCCGAATGCCTTTCAGGCTTCTCTCAGTGGTGCTCTGGGTGAGGCCGGATTTCTGGTTAAAAAAGGCGAGACGCCGGATTTCATCCTGACTACACGACTGGTGCTGGGTGAGCCGGAATACCTGCAGAGCTGGTACTGGGTACGCGGACGTCTGGAGATTCTACTAAGCACCCCGCAGGGGCGCATCCGCGGTTCACAGCGCTGGCCCATAAAGGTCTCTGCGACACAGGCGGATGTGGCACAGAAACGTGCCATGGACAGTGCTGCAACTATTCTCAAGAGTGAATTGCGAAGTAGTCTGCTGGGTTTTGCCCGGGAGTGATACGTGCCCGGGCTCGAGTTCTTGCCTAGTCGTCGGGCTGGTTCAGTACGATCAACATATAGCCCAGTTCCATATAGGACTTGATCTGCGCCGGGCCCTCGGCAGCGACATCGACATAGTCAGGAAAATCTTCCGGACTCACGCCCTTCCATTCGGCATAGGTACCGCACACATGTAACTGTACCTTGTTACCCAGCAGACTTTTCACCTGGCTATGTACCTGCCGGTTCTCATTCTGATACTGGGTTTGCAAGGCAAATTGCTCGCGGCCATGACTGACGACGGCTATGGCCAGCTCTGGAAATTTCTCTCGCAGTTGACGGGCATAGTGCTGGATACGAGGGATGGCCCATTCCAGTCCATCCTCATCGGCAAGGATCTCAAAGACAATTCCATCAGGTGGGGTGGACATTTTCAAAACCGACTGTATCTGTTGTCTGTCACCGGCATTGACTGCGGTATTTGTCATACCGGCGACAAGGGCGAAGAGGATAAAGAGGGCGTAGCGTTTTTTGAAGGTCATTTTTTCTGTCACATGTGAGGTGAAAGTCATAGTACTTTGATATAGCAAGGTGAAGGAAGTTCATTTTTGTATAAGGAGTTTATTTTGTGAACGCATCCACGGATCTGTTTCTTTGCCTCGATCAGGGGGGGCATGCCAGTCGAGCTGTTGTGTATGAACGCAGTGGTAACAAGGTCATGGAATTGAGCTGCGAGACCAAAACCATGCTGGATGATCCGAGGGTCGAGCTGGATGCCGACTCACTGTTGGCGAGCATACAGCAACTGATTCAAACAACCGCCAGCCAATTGGGTAGTGATGCTCAACGCGTTGTGGCAGCGGGGCTGGCAACCCAGCGCTCGAATATCGCCTGTTGGCACAAGGATACAGGGCAGGCTCTGGCACCGATCCTCAGCTGGCAGGATCGAAGGGCGGGTGAACTGCTACAGGGGCTGGATCTGCCCTGGGTGCATGCAAAGACCGGTCTCTACGCCAACGCGCATTACGGCGCCAGTAAACTGGTCTGGTGTCTGCGACAGCTTCCGCAGGTGATGGCTGCGGCAGAGGCCGGGAATTTATGTCTGGGCCCGATGGCCAGCTTCCTGCAGACCCGTTTAACAGTTGGACAGCAGGGGAGCAAGGCAGCGCATCCATATCAGGGTTATGCGGATCCAGCTAACGCCTCACGCACGCTGCTATACAACCTTCACAGACGTGACTGGGATCAGGAGCTATGTGACCATTTTGGTATTGATATTCACACCCTGCCCGTCTGTGTTCCCAGCCTGTATGACTTTGGTCACCTGAACTGGGGAGAGGGCAAGTTACCGCTTCGGGTGGTAAGCGGCGATCTCTCTACTGCTGCCTTTGTGCATGGTATGCCGCAGGATGATATAGCCTATATCACGCTGGGTACCGGTGCCTTTGTACAGCGCAGCCTCAGGCAAACGTTGGAAACGGATTTGCGCCTGTTAAATGGTATCGTCTGGGACGATGGGAAAGGGGCCCTTTATAGCCTGGAGGGAACCGTTAATGGGGCAGGTAGTGCACTGGAGTGGTTTTGCGCACATAGTGGGCTGGAGCAGCGCGAGTTATTACAACATCTGCCGTTATGGTGTGAACAGGTAACCGTGCCACCGCTGTTTAGCAATGGTGTTTCGGGTCTTGGTTCACCCTTCTGGCAGGCAGACTTCTCTCCGCATTTCGTCGGTGCGGGCGATGTGACTGCCCAGGCCGTGGCAGTCGTTGAAAGTATTGTGTTTCTGCTCTGTGAAAATCTGCTACTAATGGATCGATATCTGCCGGCACCGGGCCAATTGCTGCTAAGTGGCGGGCTGGCGGCAATGGATGGCCTGTGTCAGCGTCTGGCAGATTTGAGTGGCATCGAGGTAGTACGCAGCGCCGAAACCGAAGGCACTGCCAAAGGACTTGCCTATCTGTTGGCGGATATGCCTCAGGCATGGCCGGTGACTATGGAGCGAAGATTCAAGAGCCGAGATAATCCGACACTACGACAACGATACAACTCGTGGCAACAACTCATCTATACAGAGACTGGCTATACTGGAAAGGAAACGGAGTAGTCGCGATGACAATGAACAAGATACCTCTGGTTGCTCACCGTGGTTACTGTGAGGCCTATCCGGAGAACTCGCTGGAGTCACTGCGTGCAGCACTGGAGTGTGGTGCGGTGGCAGTGGAGTTTGATGTGCAGCTTACCCGCGACCATGTAGCGGTGGTTTGTCATGACGATACACTATCACGTACTGCCGATGTTGAACTCTCTATCCTGCAGAGTCGTTACAAGGATATAAGCTCGGTCTCGATCGGTGAGCCACGTCGATTTGCTGATCAATATTCTGACAGTCTGCTTCCCAGTCTGGCGCAGGTAGTGGAGTTACTGGAAGCCTTTCCTGAGTCGATTGCCTATGTGGAGGTGAAGACCGAAAGCATAGAAGCCTTCGGACCGGAGCTGGTGAATCGTGTGGTGCTGGAGACAATTGCACCGATACAGTCACGTTGTGTGTTGATCTCTGATGATCTGCCGGCGATGGTGGCAGCGCGTGAGCAGAGCGATATACCGATAGGCTGGATCATCCATCAATGGTCTGAACATGATCGCTTGCAGGCGAACCAGGCTGGTCCTGAATACTTGGTAGTAAACCACAAGTACTTCCCCTCTGGTAACAATATCCTGTGGCCTGGAGACTGGCACTGGGTGGTATATCAGACCAGTAAGGTTCACAAGGCGATGGATCTGCTGGCGATGGGCATACAGTGGGTAGAGACAAATAGCATTTGTCCGATGCTTGAAGCACTGCAAATACAACAGGAACAATATTCACCTCCAGCAATTCTACGTAGCAGGAAATAGTCAACGATGGCTCAGTATGATGTAGTCATTATCGGTGGCGGTATTCATGGCGTTGGTGTCGCGCAGGCGGCCGCAGCCGCTGGTTACAGTGTACTGGTACTTGAGCAGTCGAAACTGGCGGCTGGCAGTTCAAGTCGCTCCAGTAAACTTATCCATGGTGGCCTGCGTTATTTGGAGAGTGCACAGTTCTCCCTGGTCTATGAATGTTTGCATGAGCGCCAGCGTCTGCTCAAGCTGGCACCTGAACTGGTACGCCTGGAAGCCTTTCATATCCCGATCTATAAAGACAGCAAACGTCGTCCCTGGCAGTTACGCAGTGGTCTGTCCCTGTATGCCATGCTGGGAGGCCTGCATCGCAGCAGTCTGTTCAGACGATTGTCTCCATCTCAAGGTATACAGCTGGATGGCCTGAGGACAGAGGGCCTGCAATCGGTATTCCGTTACTACGATGGCATGAGTGACGATGCAGCCCTAACCCGGGCGGTGATGCACAGTGCCGAGTCGTTGGGTGCAGAGTTGCAGATACAGGCCAGATTTCTGCATGCACAGATTGAAGAGGATAGGGTAGAGATAAGCTATCAACAGGGTGATCAGCAGAAGTTCTGTCAGGCGAAGATATTGATCAATGCAGCGGGACCATGGGTGAATGAGGTGTTGGGGTGTATTTCACCGGCACAGGATATTGTTGCGGTGGATATGGTACAGGGTAGCCACCTTATCCTGGATACCGAGTTATTGGCGGGTAGCTATTACATGGATGCTCCGGAAGATGGACGTGCGATCTTCTTTCTGCCCTGGAAGGGCAAGGCCATGCTTGGCACCACCGAGATCCACTATCATGGCTCGCCTGATGATGTACATGTGCTACCTGAAGAGCGAGAGTATCTGCTGCGGGTGGCGCAACACTATTTTCCTGCCCTGACTGGGGCCGCTGTTGTGGATGAGTTCTCCGGTTTACGGATACTGCCACAAGCGCAGGGTGGTACCCATTTCTCCAGGCCGCGTGATACCCGGCTGGTGCATAATAACAGACGCCTGTTATCAATCTATGGCGGGAAGCTGACGACCTACAGATTAAGCTCGGAAAAAGTAATAAATCAGTTACAGGAAATACTAGGGCCAGCTGAACGAGTTGCCGGGACAGATAAATTAACGCTTGAACCAGTTTAAGGAATAGCCGTGAACCTGATCATAAGATTAATTCGTGTACTGATCGGAAGTATGTTTCGCTCAAGATTAAATGTACTTGATGTTTCAGTGGTAAATTTCCGTGTCTGGTTAAACGATCTGGATTTTAATGGGCATATGAATAACGGGCGTTATCTTACATTAATGGATCTTGGTCGTCTGGATCTGCTTTTTCGTGCGGGTTATAGCAACAAGATATTAACGGCTAAGTGGATGCCGATTGTTGCTTCAAGCAAGATACGCTTCCGTCGTGCCTTGCAGCCGTTTCAAAAATATCAGTTACATACGCGTCTGTTGTGTTGGGATGATAAATGGTTGATTGTTGAGCAGCGCTTTATGGTGGATGAACGTGTGGTAGCCATTGCCTATGTCAAAGGACTGTTCAAAAATCGGCAGGGATTCAATCTATCTTCACAAGATGTACTACTGCATGCTGGACATGTCGCTATGTCTCCACCATTTCCAGAAGCAGTGCAGCTGTGGTTGCAGGCAGAATCTCTTATCGAGACAGATAGACCTGACACAACGCACGGACTGTCTTCCAGAACGTAAATATCAATAATCAAGCTATCCAGGCATTTTTCTGATCTTCATACACGGGATTATAAATCACAATCTATGCCCTCATAAATTTCCCTGTTATTCCGTCTAATAGATAGTGTTGTATAGTGTTGGACTACAATAATTTCTTTCATGGCTACCTTCTTTTTTGATTTGGGATGTGTAGACAGATAATTATATAACGTCCTGCTAGGGCGGATGAGTGAGGGTAAGAAGAATGATTAAACCGATAGGTTCAGATGAGTTACAACCACGTTTTGTCTATGATGTTGCCGAGCACGACAGGCTGTCCAAGGAGGCTGAATCCTTGCCTTCTGTGGTGATCAGTTCCCAGGCCGCAGGTAACGCGGTAATGATGGGTGCCGGTTATTTTAATCCCTTGAAAGGATTTATGAATGTTGCTGATGCCATGGGCGCAGCAGAGAAAATGATTCTCACTGATGGATCTTTCTTCCCTGTACCTGTTCTATGCCTGTTGGAAGATACTTCCGCCATTGGTGATGCAAAACGTATAGCTCTGCGCGATCCGAACGTTGATGGTAGTCCTGTACTGGCAGTGATGGATATCGAAGCGATCGAAGAGGTTTCTGCCGAGCAGATGAAGGTGATGACCGACAAGGTCTATCGCACCGACGATGCCGTACATCCTGGTGTCGCAGCATTTAACAGCCAGGGGCGTGTGGCCATTTCCGGACCGATACAGGTGCTTAATTTCAGCTACTTCCAGACCGAATTTCCCGATACCTTCCGTACCGCAGTGGAGATTCGTAATGAAATTTCAGAGCATGGCTGGAAAAAGGTTGTTGCCTTCCAGACCCGTAATCCGATGCACCTGGCTCATGAAGAGCTGTGTCATATGGCCATGGAACGCCTGGGTTGTGATGGCCTCGTGATCCATATGTTGCTGGGCAAGCTCAAGGAGGGGGATATCCCTGCACCGGTACGTGATGCGGCAATACGCAAGATGGTAGAGCTTTACTTCCCACCCAATAGCGCCATGGTTACCGGATACGGCTTTGATATGCTTTATGCCGGTCCTCGTGAGGCGGTACTGCATGCCTATTTCCGTCAGAATATGGGGGCGACCCACTTTATTATCGGGCGTGACCACGCCGGTGTCGGTGACTACTATGGTGCCTTTGATGCACAAACCATCTTCCATGATGAGGTGCCCAAGGGAGCAATGGATATCGAGATCTTCGAGGCAGATCATACCGCCTGGTCCAAGAAGCTCAACAAGGTCGTGATGATGCGTGAAGCACCTGATCATGCCAAAGAGGATTTTGTCCTTCTCTCCGGTACCAAGGTACGTGAAATGCTTGGTGAAGGTATTGCTCCCCCGAAGGAGTTCTCCCGTCCCGAGGTTGCCCAGATCCTGATTGAGTACTATCAAAGCCTGTAATCTCGCAACGGATAGTATGTAAATACACAAACCCACCACAGAGTTTTGTCGGTGGGTTTTTTTATATATACAGAGCAGTAAGGTTGGTCTATTGATTTTTTGTATGGATAGTTAAGATTTTATAATGATTAAACATAAGTTATTGTTTTCATGTAACTTAGAGGGCCTCATGGCAGGGGGAAGTCACCAGCATAAAATCCTCTTATGTAGGTCAATGTAATACTAGGGTTTTTAACGGAAAAAATGACTTTATTCATAGATGAAAACTCGCTAAGTTAAGCCTCGCAGTAGAAATGTGTAGTAGGCAAAAAATAAATAAAGCCTATATAAGAAAAAGCTAATAGTGTGATTTGGGGATGGATACAGGCAGTTTTGACACACCTACCCGACCTATATCTCAAGATTACAAGTCATTGTTTATTAAAATCGTGAATAAACAATGTAAGAAAAGTTTTTTATTAACTAAAAAAACCATTTTTAGCATGAAGGATTATTAGTCAGGCTTGTTTGTTACAAAAAATCATTGATTAGATGTAGTAAACAGAATGTTTGATAATCGCTAAAAATATAAATACTACCTTAAGGAGGTAAGCTTCATATGATTACCAGCAACCCCTTCGCAGAACTGTCAGCACTAATCTCTACCGATATCATGCAGGGTTACATTGTTTTGATGTTTATCCTCGTGGTGGTAGGTACTGTGCTCGACATGATGCACAAGAAGAGTGCCAAGTACTTTTTCGAAAACTCGAAAAAGCAACAAGCAGCGGCTAAACGTTCAGTAGGCGGTGGTGAAAAAGCCGGTCTTCTGGTCAAGACTGTTGCCAGTGAAGTGCTCACTTCATCCGAGTTTGCCAACGTAAAGCGTCGCATCTCACACCTGTTTACGATGTATGGCTTCATTCTTTTCGTTGTCACTACCGCGATGATGATCTTCACCCCCGCGGCTGAAGTCTCTGCAACCACTGCCCAGCTGTGGCATATCGGTGCTGCCATGCTTTGTATCGGTGGTTACTGGTTCTGGTTCTTCATCCGTGTAGACCTCAACTCAGAAGGCAAGACTTGGTACAAGCTGGCTCAGGCAGACATCTTCATTGTGTCTCTGCTGCTTACAGCGACCTTTGCTCTGCTGTGGTCCTACACCCAGTTCAACGGTGGCAAGGTTGGTGATATGGGTCTAACCGCGCTGTTTTTTGCCCTGTTTATCCTGTCAGCAACAACGCTGTTCAGCACCGTACTGTGGTCCAAGTTTGCTCACATGTTCTTCAAGCCCGCTGCGGCCTTCCAGAAGCGTGTTACCAAGGCTGACGGTTCCATGGAGAATCTGCCCATGGATTACGATCTGACAGATCCTGCGGTACAGGCAAAATTCCCTGATATTCCAGAATATATGGGTAAAAATCCTTCAAACATGGGTCCTGGTATTAAGCGTGAAGCGCCTAGCCATTACTAATTAACAAAAGCAGGAGAATAAAAAAATGCCAACTTTTGTATATATGACGCGTTGTGATGGTTGTGGTCACTGTGTCGATATCTGTCCTTCGGACATTATGCACATCGATAAAGTTACTCGTCGTGCTTACAACATTGAACCTAACATGTGCTGGGAATGCTTTTCCTGTGTAAAGGCATGTCCACACCACGCGATTGACGTACGTGGCTATGCAGACTTTGCGCCACTGGGTTCATCGGTACGTGTAGTCCGTGATGAGGAAAAAGGCACCATTGCATGGCGCATTAAGTTCCGCAACGGTAAGAAAGACATGGAGCTGCTCGCTCCTATTACAACAAAGCCATGGGGCACCTGTATTCCTAAGCTATCGGAGGTAGCGGGTCCCACTCAGGAACAACGTGACAGCCAGTTGTTGTTCAACGAGCCCAAGTACATCCGCATGGATGACGGCGGCCTGCACACACTGGAGTCAAATGGCCTGACAATGAAAGCGGGAGTGTACTACTAATGGGCTACAAAACTATCGTAGAAGACAACATTGATATCCTGGTAGCAGGTGCGGGCCTTGGTGGTACCGGTGCTGCTTTCGAAGCCAGATACTGGGGCCAGGACAAGAAGATTGTTATCGCAGAGAAGGCAAACATCGATCGTTCCGGTGCGGTTGCACAGGGTCTGTATGCTATCAACTGCTACATGGGCACGCGTTTCGGTGAGAACAATCCGGAAGATCACGTACGTTATGCACGTATGGACCTGATGGGTATGGTGCGCGAAGACCTGCTGTTTGATATGGCTCGTCACGTAGACTCTGCTGTGCACCAGTTCGAAGAGTGGGGCCTGCCTCTGATGAGAGACCCCAAGAAGGGTTCTTATCTGCGTGAAGGTCGCTGGCAGATAATGATTCACGGTGAGTCCTACAAGCCTATCGTTGCTGAAGCTGCGAAAAAGTCTGCAGACAAGGTTTTCAACCGTATCTGTGTGACTCACCTGCTGATGGACGAAGCCAAGGAAAACCGCGTAGCCGGTGCCGTTGGTTTCAACGTACGTACAGGTAACTACCACGTATTCAAGTCCAAGACCGTTATCGTTGGTGCCGGTGGTGCCTCCAACATCTTCAAGCCTCGTTCTGTAGGTGAAGGTGCCGGTCGTGTATGGTACGCCCCATGGTCCTCAGGTTCTGCCTACGGTCTTATGATCGGAGCAGGCGCGAAGATGACGCAAATGGAAAACCGTATCGTACTGGCCCGTTTCAAGGACGGTTACGGTCCGGTTGGTGCCTACTTCCTGCATCTGAAGACCTATACCCAAAACTGTAATGGTGAAGAGTATGAATCCAAGTGGTTCCCTGCTCTGACCGAAATGGTGGGTAAGGAATATCTGGATACAGAGGGTCAGCATCTGTCCCACAAGCCTATTCCTACCTGTCTGCGTAACCATGCCTTCATCAATGAGGTGAATGCCGGTCGTGGACCTATCCACATGGTTACCATGGAAGCCTTCCAGGATCCCCATCTGGAGGAGATTGGCTGGCACAACTTCCTCGGTATGACCGTAGGTCAGGCAGTACTGTGGGCAGCCACCGACGTGGATCCCAAGTACGAAAACCCTGAGCTGACCACCTCCGAGCCCTATGTAATGGGTTCACACGCCACCGGTTGTGGTGCATGGTGTTCCGGTCCTGAGGATCTGTCTCCAGAGGAGTATTTCTGGGGCTACAACCGTATGACCACCGTTGAAGGTCTGTTCGGTGCCGGTGATGCGGTGGGTGGTACACCTCACGCATTCTCCTCCGGTTCCTTTACTGAAGGTCGTCTGGCTGCTAAGGCCGCTTGTAAGTACATAGATGACGGCAAGGGCGAAGGTATCGTGGTTTCCAGTAAGCAGATTAATGATCGTAAGGCTGAAGTCTACAAGCCTATGGAGCATTACACTGTGAATCGTAACGAGATCACTGCCGGTTCGGTTAACCCGAACTACATCAACCCACGCCAGGGTCTGGATCGTCTGCAGAAGCTGATGGACGAGTACTGTGCGGGTGTAACCGTTAACTACATGACCAACGAGAAGCTTCTGAACATCGGTCTCAAGAAGATGAAAATCCTTGAGGAAGATCTGGAGAAGATCGCAGCGGAAGATATTCATGAGTTGTTGCGTGCCTGGGAACTGAAGCACCGCTTGCTGACTTCCGAGTCTGTTATGCAGCACACTCTGTTCCGTAAAGAGACTCGCTGGCCCGGTTACTACTACCGTGGTGATGTGATGAAGCTCGATGATGAGAACTGGCATGTCCTGACCGTTTCTCGTCGTGATCCCAAGACAGGTGAATACACAATGGAGAAAGCTCCTTGTTATCACCTGGTAGGTGAAGGCGAGTAATACTCTGCCTTAATGGCTGAGTAGAACGCCAGCAACTTCTTGATTTTTGAGGAGTTGTTGGTGTTTTTTTTTGCGCACGAAAAGGTTCACAGGCCTTGTTTCCTTATAGTTAATTTGCTTAACTAGAAGCCTGATTATTAGCAGTGATTGATGAATGAATATGACAACTGAAGCAACTACAGAGACAGAAGAATTGCCGAATATCATCGATATGAACGATGAAGAGTTATTGGCAGTAGCCCACCCGATGTGGGATGACCTGATTAAATACTCCAATAAGGGTCAATACGGTAAATTTACTCGCAAGTTTTCCTATGATCTCTTGCTGGGACTGAATGAGGTTGAAATTGGCAAGCAGTTCGCCAAAAGTGAACTGACCAGAAGCCTGGATCCCGATTACGACTACCTCGGCACCATTCGTCGTGGTCAGCATGTGACGGTTCTCTACCGTGTACGCAGTACCAAGAAAGAAGGTGAGTGGCTGGGACGTCTGGTACTGGGTTATGAAAAAGGTGATATCAGAATCTTCGCGGCTTCCATATTCTGATAACCAACGAATATATAATTAACCCCAAAGATTAATCAATACAGAAATAAAGCATACAAAATGACACATGAAATAGAAGATGCTGTAGCAGACGGCAAATACGTTGAGCTGATGTATAAGGTCATTGATCAGAAGAGCGGCGATGTGCTGACTGAGATCGAGTTTCCTCTGGGTTATGTTCATGGAGTGAATGAAGTACTGGCACCGACCGTTACCGCAGAGCTGGAAGGCCGTCGAGTAGGTGATGTAATCGAGGTGCCGATAGATTGTAACCAGTTGTACGGGCCTAGAGATGAATCTCTGGTGGTGATCGAACAGCTGGAAAACGTCCCCGAAGATTATCGCGAAGTCGGTATGTCCATATTGATGGAAAACGACAGTGGCCAGACCAAGAGTTTTCTGGTGACCAGAGTGGATGAAAAATCGATTACCTTTGACGGTAATAACCCCCTGTGTGGTCGAGAAGTGATCTTCCGTCTGGATATCAAGGAAGTCCGCGATGCCACCGAGGAGGAAATTGAGTTCGGCGGCAAGGTGGAAGATGACGCTCCAGATGTTACTGGTACAGTCAAGGTCCCCCTGCAATAATTTGCCTCTGGCTTAAATTTTCTATACAGGAGTTGAGCTTTGTCGTCAGAAGAAAAAAAGAGAGACCCGAATAACCCTTGCCTGTTTTGTACCGATCCGCAAGGGGTATCTCTCAGGAAGGAGTTGGCATTCAGTGCCCGCGATACCTATGGAGTTAGTCCAGGCCATACGCTGGTGATCCCGAATCGGCATGTAGCCAGCTTCTTCGAATTGACACCGGAAGAGGTTAGCGCCTGTATGGAGCTAATCAATGAGGAAAAATTGCTCATTGATAAAGAGTTCAGTCCTGACGGCTACAACGTCGGCGTTAACATAGGACCAGCTGCCGGGCAGAGTATCAACCACGTGCATATTCACATCATTCCGCGTTACAAGGGCGATGTGGAGAATCCCCAGGGTGGGGTAAGGCACGTGATACCGAAGAAGGCGCATTACACGCGCTAGATTTGTAAAGATGTTTTTATAAGGTGTTAGTTAGTGGGAGGGACTGACATCAAAAATATATTCCTCCCATATAGCAAAGGAGAGATGTTTATGAGTGGTGCACCTAGTAGCAGACCCAAGGTTCCAGAAGGCAAGTCTCGTTTTCTGACGACGACTCAAATGGAAGCGAACGATAAGGGCTATGTTGGTTATAAGACTACCTGGGAGTCTTTTCAGAAAGAAGTTCCTTACCAGACTCCCAAGAAGCCATAAATCGCTTTTTTAGAGTTGAGAAAGCCGCGGTAGTGATTTGGTTCGCTACGCGGCTTTTTTACTTTTATCTGTGTAAGTTTATGCGGTATATCAAGTGCTTAAAAGTGGGTGTATCTGTTTTGATACGATTTATTTCAACGATTCTATTTTAAAAGCTAAATAGGAACGGTTGTGAATAATAAATATATGATAATTATATTAATGGTTTTTATACTTACAGGTTGTTCCACTAGTTATCAAAAAAGAAATATTTATTTGGTATTCACTTATGGATATACCGATGAAGAAATTGAGCCAGGAAAATATTCAATTAAGTTTCGTGGTCAGAGGGGTGATGAACTCGGTATGTTGCGGAGATATTGGCATAGAAGAGCCAGTGAGTTATGTCCCGGAGGTTATAGTGAAGCCTCTGCCCCAGCTAATGACCACGCCCTGGATATAAATGCATATACAGGGCTGAATATTATTGGAATACCCTATATAGAAGGCATTGCTGAGTGTAAATGATTTAAGGTCGGATTTGCGAAATACAACCTCGACATTGATGTCTTATGTTTAGCTGTTATTAATAGAAATAGGGTTAGTTCTTGCGTTTTACGCTATAGTCTTGAATTACTTCGTGATGCTTATATTTTGGTGTGATAAACAGTATCTAATACAATTGTGTGAAGTACGCAAACTCTATATATGTAATCAATATCACCCATGCAAATCCCTTGTATGGATATACACATCCTATGCAATATAAAATACGAGTAAAAATGTTAAATGTTTAGCATTTCTGACATCTACCTCTGTTTATCATTCAGGTAAGGTTCTATCTTGAATGACCCCATCAACGGTTGGGGAAGTGGAAGCTTGTATATCAGGAGCGGAAAATGAAAAAGACATGGTTAGCAGTATTCACTTTATTCGCAATGTTGGGTATCTCACAACTGAGCATGGCGGATTCGAACAAGAGCAAGGGTGCCGGAAATAGTAATCGCCAATCTATGGAAGGTTCGACACGTGGGCAGGACCGTGCAGATATGCGTCGTAACGAGCACGCCAAAGGCAAGGGACACGGGGCTGACGAAGACGACGATGGAAAGGATAAAAAGTCCACGAAGCAGAAAAAGGACAAAAAAGAGAAAAAGCATAAAAACGAAAACAAGGATCAAGATCAGGACCGCGATAGAGATCGTGAAAAGAATGACGATGGCGGAAAGGAAAAGGCGAAACAAAAAGCAGAATAGCATCCGAATTATTTCGGATATCATATTCCCACGCGCTGCGTGGGAATATACATATGCAGATTATTAGTAGAGCTTACAATTCTGCATCATGATAGACATTCTGCACATCATCCAGATCATTCAGCATATCCAGGAATTTTTCGAACATCGGCACATCATCTACCGTAACCGGAGTTGAGCCCTTGGGTACGAACTGGATCTCATCGACCTCGAATTCAATATCACCCAGACTATCGAGTAGTGCCTGCCTGGCCTTGCCATACTCTGTATGAGGTGCGAAAACGGTAATCATGCCATCCTCATTTTCGATATCGGTGACATCTACATCAGCCATTAACAGTGCATCCAGAACGGGTTCTTCGTCATCACCCTTGAAGACAAAGATTGCGGCATGGTCGAACATATGCGCGACGGTACCCGGGGTGCCAATTTTGGTCTTGGTTTTGGTAAAACACTGGCGTACGTCACCGAAGGTACGGTTGGGGTTGTCGGTCAGGCAGTCGACGATCACCATGCAGCCGCCGGGACCAAAGCCCTCATAGCGGGCCGGTGCGAAGTCTTCTCCTCCGCCTCCCTTGGCTTTGTCGATGGCCTTCTCGATGACGTGGGTTGGTACCTGGTCCTTTTTGGCACGGTCGATGAGTGAGCGCAGGGCCAGATTGCCGTCCGGGTCAACCCCACCAGCTTTGGCGCAGACATAGATTTCTCGGCCATATTTGCTGTAGACCTTGGCCTTCGCGTCTGAGGTCTTGGCCATGGATTCTTTGCGGTTCTGATAGGCTCTGCCCATACCGGATACTCCATTTACTGAAATTATTGGTTGAATTCTACAGGTAAGTTTTTCTCTAGGGAAATTGAAAAAGTAACTGTCATGCTGATTTAATACCTGCTCTATGTGGGGTAAGATACGTATGTTCCCACCATGCTGACAAATATGCGATTCAATAACTCAAAAGCACTATTCCTACTGCTTGGCCTTCTGGTGACAAAAATTGCACTGGCCAATACGGACGAGTACACCATTTTTAATGATCCCCAATGGTTTCCGGTAAACGAACAAATGTTCGGCCTTTTATATGAGCATAATGAATCCAGCTACACGAATAAATCTCTGCTAATGGAGAGTGGCGCGAACGATAGAAGCAGGTATATGGGGGGCTCCATTGATTATATGAGTTTCCCGACCGGGAGAAATCAATTTGCCCTGTATGGTCATATTGGCTACCGCCCGAAATGGAAGATTGCTCCCTATATCCAGATTGGTGTGGATCTCTACAGCACCCTGATTGAACTTCTGTCTGGAAATAGTTTTCGCATAAACAGCCGCATCTCTTCCGGATTGCAATGGACATTCAGAGATAGCCAGTTACGAGTTTTTTATCGCAGCTCCAGTTTGGACTATAGTCATTTCACTTCTGAGAATGGCACCTATACCACATATGGTATTAGTCTGGTTACGATTGTAGGACGTAGTAAACGCAGGCAGAAGAATCCTCCCGTGATAACCTTTAATTCACACTTTTATTAATTTGGTAAGTGACGATATTTTATTCCAGTTTTTCAATACAAATATTCGACTTAAATACAGTACGGTATATCGTAATACTTCTTCCGGAAATAACCTTTGAATCCATCACCATACTATTCAGGTTACGTTAGACTCAGAGTCGTTCATAATACTTACTGTATGACGGGTGAAAGCTCTAGGCTGCAGGATGTACGTCGGACAGAGCGGAGTTGATAAACGCCTATAATTAAACCGGACTGATATTTATCAGTCCGGAGACACATATAGTCTAATTATTGTTTATACATATGGTATAGAGGACGACTGTGGCCGTTGCTCCAGTTCCGTTATACCAGCGCGCCCTCCACTTGTTATTACCACTAGGATGTATCGCTGCAATATTAAAGTCCCTTGAATTGGTTACAGTAATCGGAAACTGTGTTTGCATGATACCTCCACCGATGGCGACCTTTCCGGCTGGACAGCTTGGTGTGAATTTCTCTTCGCCCTGGTTATTGAGTGTGGTTTCACTCGCTTGCAATAGTAGATAGCCACCGGCACCTGGTATGCCCTGTGGTCCCTGCGGACCTTGTGGACCGGTTGCACCTTGAGTTCCTTGAATACCCTGAGGTCCGGGGTCACCTTGTGGACCGGTTGCACCTTGAGGTCCTTGCTCTCCCTGAGGTCCTTGAACTCCAGTGTCTCCTTGTGGTCCTGCATCACCCTGTGGACCCTGTGGACCAATAGGTCCCGTTTCACCAGCTACTCCCTGAGGGCCTTGTGGTCCAACGGCGCCGATGGTTAGCGCGTAATTGTCCTGACTCTTGCCATGTTTGCCTGCACGCACGGTGAGCAGGTAATCGCCGGCGACTGTGCCAGGATTTAGCAAGGCGGTAACCTGTGTATCAGTAACACTGGTGGTCATCAATTCTTCGCCAGCCAGCCGGACAATAGTATGCCCGTGGCGACTGCTCAGATTGTTGCCGTAGATGTGTAGCTCGCCACCATCGAAGTCAACGTTGACCTGAGTGATCAATAGCGACTTATTATCATGCTTATTACTATCTCGACTATCTGCATATCCGTTACTCCAGGTAGAAAGCAGAACGACAATAAATAATGTTTTTAAAAGATTGACTGACTTTTGGATATCCATTTTCCTTTCCTCATGGTCATTATGGTTCTCCCTGAAATGCAATATGTGCCAGGGCTGTTTGCAGTCCTGAATATAAAAGAGAGATTGGAGACTAGATTGGAAGGACTCACTCAGAACGAGACTTCAGAATCACCATTCTTATTCAAGCAGTTGTATGACAATAGTCAAATATTTCGAGAACAATGCTCTTGCTTCCATGACACAGGATAAGGGACTGATGGTCGTCGGATGATTGAAGTGTAGCTTGTGCAGGCTATAGAAGTTAGCCTGCAGTTATGTACTATTTTTTTGGGATTTAGAACAAACCTAAATAACGCATGCCGATCAATAAAAGTATCAGGGATAATAAGATTCGCAAACCCTGTTCAGGTAATCGGGTTCCGATTCTTGGGCCGATAAATGAGCCGATGGCAGTACCTAAGATGAGTATACCCATCAGCATCCAGTCGATCGTGATACCGAGGCTGGCATAACTGATGACGGAGGTTATCGAGGTAATTATAATGGTCAAGGCTGCAGTACCGGCGATGATATACATCGGCAGTCCCAACATCGCGGCCATGAAGGGTACTAGCAGGAATCCTCCACCTACCCCAAGGGCAGAGGAGATGATGGCGATTAGCATACCTGCAATGACAGGTTTCCAGGGGGCATACTCAAATTGTGAACCGGCGAAGTCAAACGGGATAGAGCGAAGTCCCATGCGCCCATGTGCAACACCTATGGTTTTCAGATCGCCTCCCTCGTCACGCATGGCCTGAAAGATCTCGGATGCCTCATCGGCCTTGGAAGCCTTGCTACCACTTTTACGCAGAGCCCATAACATTTGTACCGCAATGGCGATGGTTACGAAGGCAAAGGCAGGTTTGAAGTCCTTTAGATCGGACAGGTAATTTGCAGATAAGGTACTGCCGATGATTGCACCGAGGATTCCACCCAGACCCAGAAGTATCACCAGGCTCATAATAACACGGCCCTGACGGTAGTATTGTGGTACTGCAATTAACGGGGAGAGGATTGTCAGGATTTGGGCCATGGGTTTGACCTGATTAACATCTGTCAGACCAAAGATGGATATCAGGCCGACAGATGCCAGTATGCCACCAGCCGCACCGACCAGTGAAAAAATCAGACCGACTAATAACCCCCAGGCAAGTAAGGTCCAGGGCTCCGCGGTAATACCTGCAATAACAAATTCCATCAGACTCTCGTATATAGGTTATTAATTATATCTGTTGTTTTAAACCCGACCGAACATCCTTGTTCTTAAACTGTTTATGATGCCAGTTTATTGCGTAGGTATTCTACGACTGTATCTATAGGTATATCGGTATTTGTCTCATCTCTGCGTCCCTTGTATTCGATCGCACCTTTATCAAGACCCTTCTCACCAATAACTATTCGGTGTGGGATACCGATTAATTCCATATCGGCAAACATCACGCCAGCACGTTCATTACGATCATCGAACAGGACTTCAATACCGGCATTACTCAGTTCGGTGTACAGTGCATCGCAGGCTTCACGTACTCGCTCGGATTTATGCATATTCATCGGTAGTAGTGCTACCTGGAAGGGGGCGATGTTGTTGGGCCAGATGATACCCTTGTCGTCGTGGTTCTGCTCGATCGCAGCGGCGACCACACGAGAGACACCGATTCCGTAACAGCCCATTGTCATGACCGCTGCCTTGCCGTTCTCGTCCAGAACAGTGGCCTTCATCGCTTCGGAATATTTCTTGCCCAGCTGGAAGATATGACCGACCTCGATACCGCGTTTGATCTCCAGCTTGCCGTGACCATCGGGACTGGGATCGCCTTCGACAACCTTGCGCAGATCGGCGACAACAGGGAGTTCTGCATCGCGTTGCCAGTTAATGCCGAAGTAGTGTTTGCCATCGATGTTGGCGCCGGCACTGAAGTCACTCATGACCGCGACACTACGATCAGCAATCACCGGTAGTGGCAGGCGTACCGGACCCAGAGAGCCGGGCCCCGCACCTACCGCGGCAACAATCTCTTCCTCGGAGGCGAACTGCAGCGGACTCTCGACCGCAGGCAGCTTCTCGGCCTTGATCTCGTTCAGTTCATGGTCCCCGCGTATCAGCAGGGCGACCAGTTTATGTTCGACCACCTCACTGCCGTGGACGATGAGGGTCTTGATGGTCTTCTCCACTGGTTGCTGGAACTGTTCAACCAGTTCATCAATGGTTTTCGCATTCGGCGTATCAACCAGTTCGATTTCCTTACCTGGTGCAGCACGTTCAGTTGCTGGTGCGACGGCCTCGGCCAGTTCTACGTTGGCGGCATAATCGGAACTGTCAGAGAATGCGATATCATCCTCACCAGAGTCGGCCAGTACGTGGAATTCGTGTGAGGCACTGCCGCCGATGGCACCGGTGTCGGCCAGCACCGGGCGGAAGTTCAGGCCCAGACGGTTAAAAATATTGCTATATGCCTGATGCATTTGCTCGTAGGTATCATTTAATGATTCGTCATTGACATGGAAGGAGTAGGCATCTTTCATCAGGAATTCACGTGCGCGCATGACACCAAAGCGTGGGCGGCGCTCATCACGGAATTTGGTCTGGATCTGATAGAAGTTGGCAGGCAGCTGTTTGTAGCTATGCAATTCGTTACGTACCAGATCGGTGATCACCTCTTCATGGGTCGGGCCGAAACAGAAGTCGCGATTGTGGCGGTCATTGAGGCGTAACATTTCGGCGCCCATCTGCTCCCAGCGACCGGACTCCTGCCACAACTCTGCAGGTTGCACCGCGGGCATCAATACCTCTTGTGCATCGGCCCTGTTCATCTCTTCGCGCACGATATTTTCCACCTTGCGCAGTACCCGCAGGCCCATCGGCAGCCAGCTATAGAGACCAGAGGCCAACTTGCGGATCATACCGGCACGCAGCATCAATTGGTGACTGATTACCTCGGCGTCGGCCGGGGTCTCTTTGAGGGTGGAGATAAGTAGTTTACTGGTGCGCATGGGGCTTCCATCGTGATGATACAAATATGAATGCGGTAAATTGTACTGGTTAAGCAGCGAGGGTGTAAGAGGTAGTTAATTATTCGCCAATTGGGGGCGTCCGTAATAGTAACCCTGGCCCAGATCGATACCTATCTGTCGCAGCATCTCGGCGGTTTCGGCATCTTCGACATATTCGGCGACGGTGGTTATCCCAAGGCTACTGGCGGTGTTCTGAATGCCCTGGATTACCGCTCGGGCACGTGGATCGGGCAGTTTGCGGATCAGCTCACCGTCGATCTTGAGGATGCTGATGGGCAGGTCGACCAGATAATGATAGGAGGAGTAGCCGCTACCGAAGTCATCCAGAGCGAGGGTAAAGCCAAACTCAAGAAACGGAGCCAGCAACTCCTTTACCGCTGCCATATCGTTCAGTAATTCACGTTCGGTGATCTCGATAACCATCGGTTTGTTTTCGCTGATCAGACCATTGCACTGTTGGCATTGTTGCTGGGCCTGGGTCAACAATGACTTGACCAGATCCTGATGGCGCATCAGATCACCGGAGATATTGACGAAATGCTTGTGTGTGCGGCCTTTACTCAGTCCTGCCACACAATGCTGAAAGGCCTGGGACATAATTGTGTGATCAACCCGGTGTAGCAGATGTAACTGGCTGGCAGCCTCGATAAAGTGTCCTGCCTCTATTAGCTTGCCGTCACGGTCTATCATCCGTGCCAGGGTCTCTTCTGCAACGACCTTGCCTGTTTTCAAATCGACGATCGGCTGATAGGCGGGTACCACACGGCCTTCACGCAGGGCCTGATCCAGCTGGCTACCGATCGCATGGATACGCAGGTAGTCATCGCTGGCACCGATGCTACGGTTGCGACCACTGTATTTGGCCTGATACAGAGCGGCATCGGCAGAGGCCACCAGGCTTTCCACATTGTCTTCATCAGTGGGACAGCTGGCGTAACCAAAACTGGCAGTAACATGCAGAGTTTGGTTCCCTACCTGCAAGGGTGTCTCGGCGAGGATGGTGCGCATGCGTTCGGCAAACTGGCCGGCGGCCTCGTGATCCAGCTCTGGCAGGATACAGAGAAACTCTTCACCACCCCAGCGGCCCAGTACATCCTCATCTCGTATAGCGCGGCTAAACATCGTTGCCACCTGATTGAGGACCTGATCACCATAGGAGTGACCCAGGCCATCGTTGATTAGTTTAAAGCGGTCCAGATCAAAGAGGATGATACTGAAGGCTCGACCATAGCGTTTGTACAGGGAGAGTTCAGCCTTGAGGCGATCCTGTAGACCTCTACGGTTGAGGATATTGGTTAGCTGATCGTGGTTGGCCATGTAAGACAGGCTGTTTAACAGCGAGATCTGTTCTATCGCTGCAGCCACCACATGGGCAAAGGCGGTAAACAAATCCAGACCGATGATCTCGAAGTAGTCATGCTGGTCGGCATACAGGGCGATCAGTGACTCCGTTTGGGAATTCTTTTTGCCGATGGGGATGCATACGGTAGAGAGCAGTTGATTGGCTGTGGCTCTGTCTCGTACATCACTGAATATATTGTCGGTGGAGATATTGCCGGTGACCGGATGCCATGCATCGATGGATTTTCGTAGTGGACCATGAGCCTGATCCGGGGTAAAGATCAGGGTGTAGCCATATTCACTGGCTGCGCCGGCAGCATATTGAGGTTTCAATGTCTCGGCAGTGAGATTATTCGGAATCATCCATGCCAGACGGATATGGTCAGAGGAGGTAGAGAGCAGCAGGCATACCTCCTGCAGTATGGCGGAGGCGGATTCCAGTTGTGAGAGTGAGGCGGCGGCATGGAGCAGGGCATGACCCAGGGTATTGCGCTCTTTGAGTACGTCGATCTCTTCAACGGTAGTTTGTATTGGTTCCATGAGGTCAGACATGCTCGAATGATGTACCGCTAGTGATCTTTGTAATATGTACTGCCTATATCGGCACTATGTGAAGGATTACTGAGAGCGGGAAGAATACCATTATCCAAACTGTGACGGCGTACCTCTTGAGGACTACTTATATTAACGCTAGATCGTGTGTGTCCAGTTCTGACATGCCGGGATACCCGAATTGGTTAGCCAATATCTGTTCGATTACAGGCTCTCAAGCAGGTTCAGCTGATTATTACTGACAAATTCCATCACCTGCTGGTGGATAGTCGGGGCGGTGGATTGCAGGCGCTCATCCAGATGGACACATTTAATACCATTTATGACTAGCGGGTAGAGTAGTGCAGAATAGCGCAGACGCCCACCATCAAAGCTGGCCATCAGGCCACTGATACGCTCGGCCCAGTCACTGGGGCGGAAACGCTTTCCCTCTTCGTTTACCCCCTGAATCAGCCAGGATCGATGTTTGCTGCCATCTTTTGGAGGCTCGAACCCATCGTTTGCGGTATCAAGATCGGTGTCAGGTAGTGCGGCAGTGTGCATGTGTATAGACCTTTAGAGATAGCTGAAGTGTGAAGCTGGCGAATAATACAGCAGTATAGAAATAATTTATATTCCAATCTGATTAAATTATGAACTAATTAACATTTATCTATATTCTGTAGTATCAGTCACTTAAGATGTTTTTTTGGGATATGAAAACTCTTGCACATGCCGGGGTGAGATATAGCACCAATGAGATATGATATGATCCAGCGTTGAACGATACCGCTCAGTTAAACTTTCACCACCGGATTTCCGTGTGGCTGGATTACGGATAAAAGGTGCCGGTATCAGTGGCTGAAATTGGGCGAAGATCAAGCAAATACTTGACCTTACAGCCCAATATCAGTAACTTTGGCCCTTGTTCGAAACAAATTTTTAACGCCCGTAATCACGGGCGTTTTTTATCATTAGGAGATACTGGCAGTGGAACTCAGCGGTGGTGAGATTCTGGTTCGCTTCCTGAAAGACGAGGGTGTTGAGCACATCTTCGGCTATCCAGGTGGAGCGGTCCTCCACATCTATGATGCGCTTTACAAGCAAGAAGATGTGAAGCATATCCTGGTTCGACATGAGCAGGGTGCGACCCATGCGGCTGATGGTTATGCCCGCGCTACCGGTAAGCCCGGTGTGGTACTTGTGACCTCGGGTCCCGGTGCTACCAATGCGGTGACCGGCATAGCAACTGCCTATATGGACTCCATTCCGATGGTGGTGATTACCGGTCAGGTGCCGCGTGCCGTGATCGGTTCCGATGCCTTCCAGGAAGTCGACTCTGTGGGGATTACCCGCCCCTGTGTAAAGCATAACTTCCTGGTTAACGACCTGAGTGAGCTGACCGCGACACTGAAAAAGGCCTTTTATGTGGCGACCACCGGCCGACCAGGCCCGGTGGTGGTGGATATCCCCAAGGATGTCACCGATCCCAATATAAAGGTTCCATACACCTACCCCGAAAGCGTCGAGATGCGCTCCTATAACCCTGTGGTTAAGGGTCATCCGGGCCAGATCAAGAAGGCCGTGGACATGATCCTGGAGGCCAAGCGTCCGATGATCTACACCGGTGGTGGTGTGGTGCTGGGCAATGCCTCCAGTGAGCTGACCGAACTGACTCGCATGTTGGGCTATCCGATCACGCAGACCCTGATGGGGCTGGGTTCCTACCCTGCGACCGACAAACAGTTTGTCGGTATGCTGGGTATGCACGGTACCTATGAGGCCAACATGGCGATGCACGAGTGTGACACCCTGATCGCCATCGGTGCCCGCTTTGATGACCGCGTTACCGGCAAGATCGCCGAGTTCTGCCCAACGGCCAAGATCATCCATGTAGATATCGACCCGGCCTCGATCTCCAAGACCGTGCGTGTTGATGTACCCATCGTCGGTGACGTCTCCGCGGTACTGACCGATATGATCGGTCAGATCAAGTCGGCCAAGGCCAAGCCGGATCAAACGGCACTGGGCCAGTGGTGGGAACAGATCGAAAAATGGCGTGGTGAAAAATGTCTGGATTACGATCGCAACAGCAAGCTGATCAAGCCGCAGTTCGTGGTCGAGAAGCTGTGGGAAGTCACCGGTGGTGACGCCATCGTCGCCTCTGACGTTGGCCAGCACCAGATGTTCGCCGCCCAGTACTACAAGTTCGACAAGCCGAACAAGTGGCTCAACTCCGGAGGTCTGGGGACCATGGGTTTTGGTCTGCCTGCCGGTCTGGGGGCCAAGCTGGCCTTCCCGGATCAGGATGTTGCTGTGGTAACCGGTGAGGCCTCGATCCAGATGTGTATCCAGGAGCTGGGCACCGCCTTCCAGTACGACCTGCCGGTCAAGGTTATCAACCTGAACAACCGCTACATGGGCATGGTGCGTCAGTGGCAGCAGTTCTTCTATGAGAGCCGTTATTCACACTCTTATATGGATGCGATTCCCGATTTTGTTAAACTGGCGGAATCCTACGGCCATGTGGGCATGCTGATCGATAAGCCGGAAGATGTGGAAGGCGCCCTGCGTGAGGCCTTCGCGATGAAGGATCGCATGGTATTCATGGACTTCATCACCGACCAGGAAGAGAACGTCTATCCGATGATCGCCGCCGGCAAGGGGCAGCACGAGATGCACCTGCACTCCGATAACGAGAGGGAGCTGGCGTAATGAGACACATTATCTCCCTGTTACTGGAAAATGAGTCCGGTGCCCTGTCTCGTGTAGCGGGATTGTTTTCTGCACGCGGCTATAATATTGAATCACTGACCGTCGCGCCTACCGAGGACGAGACCATGTCACGCATGACCATCGTTACCACGGGTTCCGATGAGATCATCGAGCAGATCACCAAGCAGCTGAACAAGCTGGTCGATGTGGTCAAGCTGGTGGACCTGACCGAAGGTCGTCATATTGAACGTGAAATGATGCTCATCAAGGTGACCACCAATGGTGGGGAACAGCGCGAAGAGCTGAAGCGTCTGGCGGATATATTCCGTGGCAATATCATAGATGTGACCGACGCCTCGTACACCATTGAGCTGACCGGTGAAACCGAGAAGCTGGATGCCTTTATCAACGCCCTTGCCAAGATGACCATTCTGGAGACGGTACGCTCCGGGGTTCTGGGGATTTCCCGTGGCGAGAAGGGCTTACACCTTTAACACTTAAGAATTGAGAGAAACAAATAATGAGCCTCAACATTTATTACGACAAAGACTGCGACCTATCCATCATCAAGGCCAAGAAGGTAACCATCCTCGGTTACGGTTCCCAGGGTCATGCCCACGCCAACAACCTGAAGGATTCCGGTGTTGATGTTACCGTTGGCCTGCGTGCCGGTTCTGCCTCTGTAGCCAAGGCCGAGGCCGCTGGCCTGACCGTGAAGAACGTGCCTGAGGCCGTTGCCGGTGCCGATCTGGTTATGGTGCTGACCCCGGATGAGTTCCAGTCACAGCTGTACAAGAACGAGATTGAGCCTAACCTGAAGCAGGGCGCTACCCTGGCCTTTGCTCATGGTTTTGCGATTCATTACAACCAGGTGGTACCACGTGCCGATCTGGACGTTATCATGATTGCACCCAAGGCCCCTGGCCATACCGTACGTAACGAATTCGTTAATGGTGGCGGTATCCCTGACCTGATCGCTGTGCATCAGGATGCTTCTGGCAAGGCCAAAGCCGTTGCCCTCTCTTATGCCTCCGGCGTAGGTGGTGGTCGTACCGGCATTATCGAGACTACCTTCAAGGACGAGACCGAAACCGACCTGTTCGGTGAGCAGGCTGTACTGTGTGGTGGTGCGGTTGAACTGGTGAAGGCCGGTTTTGAGACCCTGACCGAAGCCGGTTATGCCCCTGAAATGGCCTATTTCGAGTGTCTGCACGAGCTGAAGCTGATCGTAGACCTGATGTACGAAGGCGGCATTGCCAACATGAACTACTCCATCTCCAACAATGCAGAGTATGGTGAGTACGTGACCGGTGAGAAGGTGATTAACGCCGAATCCCGCAAGGCGATGAAAGAGTGTCTGACCAATATCCAGAACGGTGAGTACGCCAAGAAGTTCATCCTCGAGGGTATGTCCAACTACCCCGAGATGACTGCCCGTCGTCGTAACAATGCTGCCCACGCCATCGAACAGACTGGTGAGAAGCTGCGTTCCATGATGCCCTGGATCACTGCTAACGCACTGGTCGACAAGAGCAAGAACTAGGTAGCCTATAGAGGGGCAGATCCTGATCTGCCCCTCTTTCTCTTATGAATAAAATGCGTTTTTCTGTAATCTCCAGATCCGGCCTGGGTCTGTTGACTGTCTGGCTCGTTGCAGCCGTTCTTATTCTGCTTGTTTCCCACTGGTTTTTCAGCTTGCCGTTTATTGGCTTGATTATTTTCACTGCCTACCTTTATCGTGATCTGCCGCGCCGGCTACCGGCCAAACCTCTGGCTATACTCAGTCCTCTGGATGGAACGATAGTCAGTTGTACCCCGGTACATGATCCCTACGTGGAACGTGAAGCCATCTGCCTGCATACACAGACCCATAGCCTGGGACCGTTTGTGCTGCGCGCACCAATGGAAGGCAAGGTCCTGAAACAGTGGTTCAGTCCGGCGGGAAGGGATCTGGAAGGAAAACGCACCGCAGCGATGATGGCGATGTGGATACGCAGTGATGAAGATGATGATGTGGTGGTGGTGATCAGTCCACGTTTTCGCTGGATGCGCATCCTCTGTCGTGTACAGGCGGGCGAGCGTGTAGGACAGGGACGACGGTGTGGTTTTATCCCACTGGGAGCCAAAATTGAAGTATTCTTACCGGATAACGCCCGTATCAGGGTCGTTGCGGGAGAGAGCGTGACAGCAGGAGATACTATCCTTGCTGAATTGGTCCATAAATAACCGATAAGCAGATAAGACCATGAATGAACAAATCGATAGCGAAAAGAAGCGCCGCCGCGGCATCTATCTATTGCCCAACCTGTTTACTACGGCAGCCCTGTTTGCAGGCTTCTACGCCATTATTAATGGCATGAACGGCCACTTTGAGAATGCCGCCATCGCCATCTTTATTGCCATGGTGCTGGATGGCCTGGATGGGCGTGTGGCACGCATGACGAACACACAAAGTGATTTTGGCGAGCAGTACGACAGTTTGGCGGATCTGATCTCCTTTGGTCTGGCCCCGGCACTGGTGATGTATGAGTGGGCACTGGCAGATATGGGCAAGCTGGGCTGGCTGGCGGCCTTTATCTATACCGCGACCGCAGCCCTGCGTCTGGCTCGTTTTAATGCCCAGATCGGTAATGCAGACAAGCGTTATTTTACCGGTCTACCCAGTCCTTCTGCTGCTGCGGTGGTGGCGGGTATGGTCTGGGTAGCGACTGACTACCAGATTAGCGGAGCACAGCTGGTCTGGTATGCCTTTGCACTGACCATCACCATCGGCCTGCTGATGGTGAGCAATATCCGCTATCGCAGCTTTAAAGACCTGGATCTGAAGGGCAAGGTACCGTTTGTAGCCATCATCATAGTGGTACTGGTCTATGTACTGATCACCATCGATCCGCCCCAGGTGTTGTTCTCAATCTTTGCTGCCTATGCCATTTCCGGTCTGGTTGGCACCCTGTTGTTGATCCGCAAGATACGACGTGAACGCAGTAAAAACGGCCAATAGATTTGCAGCAGAGCCTGCTATAAACAGAAATGTTGTACCCCGTAACGCAAGCCGTTATGGGAGAAGGAGTACGATAGATGAGTGACAAGCTGATAATCTTCGATACCACTCTGCGCGATGGTGAGCAGAGTCCCGGTGCCTCAATGACCCGCGATGAAAAGGTTCGTATCGCACGGGCGCTGGAACGTATGCATGTGGATGTGATCGAGGCGGGTTTTCCGATCGCCAGCCCCGGTGATTTCGAATCGGTGCAGGCGGTGGCCAATGCGGTCAAGGACAGTACCATCTGTGGTCTGGCCCGAGCTCTGGACAAGGATATCGACCGTGCCGGCGAGGCACTCAAGGGCGCCAACTCCGGACGCATACACACCTTTATCGCTACCTCACCTATCCACATGGAGCACAAGCTGCGCATGAGCCCGGATCAGGTGGTGGAGCAGGCTATTCGTGCGGTCAAGCGTGCGCGACAGTACACCGATAATGTCGAATTCTCTGCAGAGGATGCCGGTCGCTCGGAGATAGATTTCCTCTGCCGTATCTTCGAGGCGGTGATCGATGCCGGTGCCACAACGATTAATATCCCCGATACCGTCGGTTATAACGTTCCGCAGCAGTTTGGAGAGATGGTAGGTAAGGTTATCGAGGGCACACCGAATTCGGACAAGGCTATCTTCTCCGTGCATTGCCATAATGACCTGGGACTGGCGGTGGCCAATTCCCTTTCCGCTGTGATGCACGGAGCCCGTCAGGTGGAGTGTACGATCAATGGTCTGGGTGAGCGTGCCGGTAATGCCTCGCTGGAGGAGATCGTGATGGCGGTACGTACCCGTCGTGATGTCTTCCCCTGCAGCCTGGATCATATCGAAACCACCGAGATCGTCCCTACCTCGCGATTGGTCTCCGGTATCACCGGTTTTGCGGTGCAGCCCAACAAGGCCATCGTCGGTGCCAACGCCTTTGCCCACGAATCGGGCATCCATCAGGATGGGGTGCTGAAGAGTCGTGAGACCTACGAGATCATGCGTGCCGAGGATGTGGGCTGGTCCGCCAATCGAATGGTGCTGGGCAAGCACTCCGGTCGCAACGCCTTCCGTACCCGTATGCATGAGCTGGGTATCGAGTTTGCCTCCGAGGAGCTGGTCAACGAGGCCTTTGCCCGCTTTAAGGATCTGGCTGACAAAAAACACGAGATCTTTGACGAGGACCTGCAGTCACTGGTTACCGAGGCCAACCTGCAAACCCTGCCGGAAAAGGTCAAACTTATTTCACTGAAGGTCTGTTCCGAGACCGGTGAAACCCCCAATGCCGAGATCACAATAACCGTTGATGGTCAGGAGCAGCATGGTGCTGCGACTGGTGGTGGTCCGGTAGATGCAACCTTCCGCGCCATCGAGTCGATCGTCAACAGCGGTACCGAGCTGCAACTTTACTCGGTCAATAACATCACCAGTGGTACCGATGCCCAGGGCGAGGTAACGGTACGTCTGGAGCAGGCCGGTCGCATCGTCAATGGTCAGGGTGCGGATACCGATATCGTCATCGCCTCGGCCAAGGCCTATCTGAATGCCCTGAACAAGATCATGCTGCCTGCCGACCGTGCCCATCCCCAGGCCGCAGACGTTTAGGAGTCTTGCTGTCTGATGGATGCCCGCCAGCAACAATATCTCGCCGCTATGGGTATTACCGCCTGGCAGCGGCGCGATCTGGCCGCGGAGGCAGAGCCCGCTCCTTCTCCTGTGTCTGAAGTCATTGACCCCTCGGCTCCGGTAACTGAGGTTGAGGTGGTACCCATCAGGCCTGTTACAGCGATGCAAGCTGTTGCAGTGGAGAAGGTATCGGAGCCTTCTGTTGCTCAGGTCGTTACGGCTGAATCTGTGACCGCTATACCGACGATCGCAGCAGGAGATTGGGAAGGGTTGCAGCAGCAGGTTGATGCCTGCCAGCAGTGCGGGCTCTACAAGACCCGTATGAACGCGGTATTTGGCACCGGAAATCAGCAGGCACAATGGATGATCATCGGCGACGCACCGGGTGCAGATGAGGACAAGACCAGGCAACCTTTCGCCGGCGAGCATGGACTGTTGCTGAATGCGATGTTACAGGCGGTAGGTCTGAGCCGCAGCGCAGTCTATTTGAGCACTACACTGAAGTGTCGGCCACCGAATAATCGAATACCGAAAGCGGAAGAGGTCAGTATCTGCTCCGCCTATCTGCAACGCCAGATAGAGTTGCTGCAACCAAAAGTGATCATCACTCTGGGTGAAGCGACAGCCCGGGCACTGTTACATACTCAACAGTCTCTGACTGAGCTACGTGGCCGGGTTCACCACTATGGTGAGCAACAGATCCCACTAATTGTCAGCCATCCTCCTGCCCATCTGTTACAAAGCCCGCTGGACAAACGCGACAGTTGGCAGGATCTGCAACTGGCGATGTCGGTATGTCCAACGCTGGCTGTAGTCTAGTCCGATGAATGCGGTTACCAAAGAGCAGCTGAAATTCAGGACCATGAAGCATGCGGATGTGGATGAACTGATGGAGATCGAGCCTCGCGCCTATACGATCGCCTGGAGTGAGGGCATCGTCAGGGATTGCATACAGGCCGGATATGAGTGTCAGATCGCCCGTCTGGATGGTGAGCTGGTGGCCTATGCCTTTGCCTCCATCGCAGCCGGTGAAGCCCATTTGTTAAATATTACCGTCAAACCGGAGATGCAGGGGCTCGGATTTGGCCGACGCATGCTATTGCACATGCTGGATTTGATTCAGGCACAGCATGTGGATACGGTCTATCTGGAGGTTCGTCCCTCCAACAAACCTGCGCGTAAACTCTACCGCTCAGTTGGTTTTGATCAAATCGGTATCCGCAAGGGCTACTATCCCGATCCACAGGGACGTGAGGATGCAATGGTCTATCAGCTGCTGATGTTTGATGCAGTGTGAGTCAGCGACATAAATGAGGTAAAATCTCTTTTTTGCCTAGACCCGGACCAGCATGAGCGAGCTTCTAGAACAGACCCAGAGACGGCGCACCTTCGCCATCATCTCCCACCCCGATGCGGGTAAGACCACGATCACCGAAAAGCTGCTGCTGTACGGAGGAGCTATCCAGATGGCCGGTACCGTCAAGGGCCGCAAGGCGGCGCGCCATGCCACCTCCGACTGGATGGAGATGGAGAAGGAGCGTGGCATCTCGGTGACTTCCTCTATCATGCAGTTCCCCTATAAGGATTGCGTCATCAACCTGCTGGATACTCCCGGGCACGAGGATTTCTCCGAGGATACCTATCGTACCCTTACGGCGGTGGATTCGGCGCTGATGGTGATCGACTCGGCCAAGGGCGTCGAGGATCGTACCGTAAAACTGATGGAGGTCTGTCGCCTGCGTGATACGCCGATCATCAGCTATATCAACAAGCTGGATCGCGAGGGTCGTGATCCGCTGGAGCTGCTGGACGAGGTGGAGTCGGTACTGAAGATCCGTTGTGCCCCGATCACCTGGCCGATCGGCATGGGCAAGAACTTCAAAGGTGTCTTCAACCTCTATACCGACAGTATCCATCTTTTCTCCGCCACCCATGGCGGCAAGATCCAGGAGGGCGAGATGGTTGCCGGACTGGACAATCCGCGTCTTGACGAGCTGTTCGGCAGCCTCGCCGCAGAGCTGCGTGAGGAGATCGAACTGGTACGTGGTGCCAGTAATGAATATGACCAGCAGGCCTTTGAAAAGGGTGAGTTGAGTCCGGTCTTCTTCGGTTCGGCGATCAACAACTTTGGTGTCGAGGATCTGCTGCAGGCCTTTGTCGACTATGCCCCCGGTCCGCTGCCGCGTGAAACCAGGACCCGTATTGTGGAACCTACCGAGGAGAGCTTCAGCGGCTTCGTTTTCAAGATTCAGGCCAATATGGATCCCAAGCACCGCGACCGTATCGCCTTCCTGCGTGTTTGTTCCGGCAAGTACACCAAGTCGATGAAACTCTATCAGGCCCGTATCGGCAAGTCGCTGCAGAACATCAATGCCATCACCTTCATGGCGCAGGAACGTGCCCATGTGGATGAGGCCTGGCCCGGTGACATTATTGGTCTGCCTAACCACGGTAACATCCAGATCGGCGATACCTTTACCGCCGGCGAGGATTTGAAGTTTACCGGCATCCCCAACTTTGCCCCGGAGCTGTTCCGCCGTGCCCAGATCAAGGACCCAATGCGTCTGAAGGCGCTGTTAAAGGGACTGGAGCAATTGAGTGAAGAGGGTGCCACACAGCTGTTCAAGCCGATGCGTAATAATGATCTGATCCTCGGCGCGGTGGGTGTGCTGCAGTTTGATGTGGTAGCAGAACGGCTGAAGAACGAATACAAGGTCGATTGTGTGTTCGAAGCGGTGAATGTAGCCACCGCACGCTGGGTGACCTCCAGTGATACCAAGGCGCTGGAGACCTTCAAAAACAAGGCCAGTGATAACCTGGCCATTGATGGCGCTGGTAATCTGACCTATATCGCCCCGACCCGTGTCAATTTGGATCTGGCGATAGAGCGCTATCCTGATATTGAGTTCCATGCGACCCGGGAGCATTAAACTTGGCTGCCGGATAGAAACGCAGTGGGCGAGACATACGGAGTTGCAGAGTAAACAATAGTATTGTTGTATCTATTTCTTTGCGGCTTTATGCACTCTGCGCTTTTAACCCATAGTTCATGGCACATGATTTTTACATGGAGGTTTAATGCAGAACAAGCGTGCTGTATATTCCTGGGCCCTGTATGACTGGGCCAATTCGGCCTACGCGACTGCGGTAATGGCCGGTTTTTTTCCGGTATTCTTTAAAACTTACTGGGGCAGTGAACTGCCCGTAGCGGAAAACACCTTCTACCTTGGTCTGGGTAACTCTGTTGCCAGTTTGATCATAGTTATACTTGCACCAATATTGGGTGCCATCGCCGACTGTGGCAATAAGAAAAAATTCCTGCTGAGTTTATTTGCCTTCATTGGCATCCTGATGACTGCCCTGTTGAGTTTGATAGAAGCGGGTCAATGGTTACTTGCTTTGATCATATATGTTGGCGCAACGCTGGGATTTTCCGGTAGTGTGGTTTCCTATGACGCATTGCTCGTCGATGTGGCTGAAAAGGATGATTACGATCGTATTTCCGCACTGGGATTTGGTCTGGGATATGCCGGTGGTGGTTTGTTGTTTGCCTTTTGTGTACTAATGGTAAAACAGCCAGATTGGTTTATGTTGAGTGATAGTCGCAGTGCAGTAAAAGCGGCCTATCTTTTAGTCTCTGCATGGTGGCTGGTATTTTCGGTTCCGCTGTTTCTGTTTGTGAAAGAGAGGCGACTAAGGCATCAAAAGAGCGTTGGACTAGATCTGTTTCGTACCTCGTTTCAACAGTTGTCTGCCACTTTACATGAGATAAAAAAACTTCGGGTAGTTTTGACCTTTCTCATTGGTTATTGGCTGTACATAGATGGCGTGGATACGGTTGTTCGTATGGCTGTTAATTATGGTATCTCTTTGGGATTTGATTCAGGCAACCTGATAGTTGCACTCCTGATTACACAGTTTGTTGCCTTTCCCGCAGCGCTAATATATGGCTATATGGGTAGTCGATATGGTGCCAAGAATGGACTTTATGTAGGTATAGTTGTTTATATTATCCTGGTTTTCTGGGCCTCGATTATTAGCAGTATCGGTGAGTTTTATACCCTCGCCATCATGGTTGGTCTTGTACAGGGAGGCGTTCAGTCCTTAAGTCGATCCCTCTATGCGCGAATTATTCCACATAACCGTAGTGGCGAGTTCTTTGGTTTTTATAACATGGTAGGAAAATTTGCTGCAGTGATCGGTCCTGTACTGATGGGGAGTGTTGCTCTGCTGACGGGAAGCAATCGCTATGCGATGCTATCAATTTCCATCCTTTTTATTCTTGGTATGTGGTTCTTGATGAAAACAGATATACCCAGCGGGGAAGAGATGGCGCGGATACTGGAAGATGAATAATAAATAGGGGGCTGGAACATGGAGAAGGAGAGAAAGCAGGGTTTTGCGGCGACATTTAAAGCAGTCATTGCGGCCTTTCTTGGGGTACAAAGCCGTCAGCAACATGAAGAGGACTTTGCCAAAGGCTCTGCGCCCAGATATATTATTGTGGCGGTCGTTTTTGTCGTTATATTTATTGCTATCATCATTTCGGTAGTGAAACTGGTCATGTCATTGTCTGCAACATAACTCAAAGTTCTGAAAAAAACAGCGAATTAGCGACAGATTTACCAGTGCTAATTCACAAAATTGTAACAAGGGACTCATTACAAGGTGAATTCTGGCGGTATAATTCCAGTATATCCATATATAGTAAGCATGATTATGAGTGATACTTCCGAAACCAAAAAGCCTGTAGGCGTACTGGCCTTACCCTCTATCTACGACAGAAGCGCAGAACCGGGGGTTATTTTAATGAGCTATGT